>ERZ791623.3-NODE-3-length-264860-cov-28.923381_pt1 | contig 264860 bp, 225 predicted proteins | sample MGYA00510268_ERZ791623 | MGnify/ENA primary metagenome ERZ791623 (study PRJEB30046, sample SAMN00715216) | human gut metagenome | study: EMG produced TPA metagenomics assembly of the A metagenome-wide association study of gut microbiota in type 2...
TTTGTTGCTCAGGTACTTATAAAATAAGTTAAACTAAAATGCTGCGGAATTTAGGATATCTTGAAGAAGAACGTAATGAACAAATTAGAAAAGAAAATGAGAGACGATTCCAACAAGAGCAACAAAGGATAAACAATCAACGTCTTCATGAGATTAATGAACGTAATCGCATTGCTTTAGAACGGGAAAATGCGAGGAGAAGAGCAGAGGAAAAAAGAAAAGCGGAACAAAAGCGAAAAGAAACCAGTCGCACAAACACAAATGTTCCTCCGTCGCAACCGAAGAATAATCGTTGGTCAATAGGCTCTAATCCAACTCTTCTTCCACGAGCAACCTCATCAAAAACAGCAACTACAAAAACAAACTCATCTAATAAAACCGATGGAAAAGAGGGAAAGTAAGTAATCTTATTGCAAAATGAATTGTATATGCAGTCAATCGCCAGTCGGTTGGCTGCATTTTTTCTGTGTGCAAGGATGGTCTATTCGCCACCGATGGAGGGGCGGTTAGCACCGCTCGCCTCCAGATAGTCGTTTACTGCGTCACGCATGGTGAACTCTCTCATGCCTGTCTTTGCCCAGTAGATAAGGGCATCAACAGCGGCTTTTCTTGCCTTGCTGTATTCGTTGTCTGTCATGATTCTGATGTTTTGAGTTTTCTAAAAAAGTGTGATGCATATCCAAATGGTGATTTCAACAAAGATGATAGACCAACTTAGGAAAGCCAAGCCGAACATCCAGGCATAGGTGCTACCGTTGAAGTATGCACCCTCCTCGATATTGCGGATTCGTTTAAGCTCTTTCTGCTGGTGAGTGAACAGGTCGTTTATCCGCTTCTCATGCTCGTCAAGGGCTTGCTTGAAAGCAGAAATGGCGGTGTTGTTCCGCTTATCCAACTGGGCAACTCCTTCATCGTTGATGCCGACTTTGAGGTTGCTCTGCTCTGCCTTGACTATGGCATGGCATATACTATCCACGATGTTGTCCGTGCTCCTGTGGGCAGCCATAAGTGCCACTTTCGTTGATTCCAACCTCCGATAGGCATTGCCCAGTTCCTCCTTTGCCTCATAGAGTGCTTTCTTGGCTGATTCAATCTCTTTCAGGGTCACTTTGATTTCTTCCTTGCCACTCTCGATGTTCTCGTCCTCCTGCATCTGATTGTACAGGTTAAGCACATCCTGTGTGGCATCTTTCTTGTTTCTTCCCATACCGTTCTTGTTTGAAAAGTTATCGTTTCATGCCTCTCTTTATCGGCTTGCAGAGTGTGTTTGCTTGCATTGCGCAACGTCTTGCCCATTCACGGTCATCATCGTCCTTATCACGTCCCCAGCCACTGCCAGGACTGCCACCGCCACCACATGACTCAGACATCGATGTGGCAGCATCAAGGTAGTTCATGAAGAGCAGCATGGCTACATTCAGAATGTCAGTGTGGCTTGCGGATCCATTCTCGGGAACTTCGATACAACTGTTCATCGTGTCGTAAGCAGTTCTCGGCATGACTATGCTGAAACGCTCACCATCGACTTCAATAATCTTTCTCAATCCGGCAGGAAGGTCAGGTTTGGCAACATTGCTTGTACGAGACAGACCACCTTGCGATGCCGTATTTCTGCTGTCCAATGTGGTAGCGTTTGAAACAGAAGGAGAAGGTCTTTGACCAACTGCAACAGGTGTTGGCTGAGGGTGCAGCTTGCGGAAGGTATTCCCGATTTTCGATGCGGTGAGATTCCTTCCTACACCCAGTTCGGAAGCCTTGATGGTAGTTTTTCCGAACTTGAAGCGGTAGCCATGCACCCTGCCTTGACCATTCTTGTCACGGATAAGCTCGATGTCATATCCCTTTGCCCTCAATCGGTCGGCATATTCATCCCAATCAAAGAACGGCATTGAACGCAGCACATCCATACAGGCTTTGGTCACCTCTGCAATGCGTTCCTGACGAATATCCATGGCATCCTTCCAACCATGACGCTGATTGATGGCTTTCGCAGCCATCACGGCACGCTCACCGATGAACTTCACATCATTGAGATTACCGTCCATGTCGATGCGGTTCACCACCAGATGCAGGTGGGGAATGCCACTCTTGGAGTCACGGTGAAGGGCGGCAAAATATTGTGAGTTGGCTATGTTGGTCGGCTTGACCGAAGTTGCAGCCTTGCCTTTCTTCTTGCCGATGTGGTTCACCTTGGAGATACCATCCATCTCACGAATGAACTCGTCAAGGAATCTTCTCCAGTCCTCCATAGTCCAGTTACGTGCCTCCTCCTCAGATGGGGAAAGCTCAAAGCGGATGGACGTCAGTTCGATGGGCTTCTTGGCATACCTCTGCTTGAACATGGACTGATGCAGCACCATCTCGTCCCACATGCCCATCGGCGGCAGACCCTCGCTGAGATGGTTGGTCTTGACGATGTCCGCGCGATTGTTTTTGGTTGCGTAATTGGTCATTGCCTGACCATGCTGAATTGCTGACGCTTTTGCTATCATAACAGATCCAAGAATTTGTCTCTAATGCGGCTCAATTCCTCTATCAGGGTGTTGATGCCTTGAAGCCAACGTTCCATGAAGTCGGCTCTCTTGAAGAGTTTTAGTCTCTCGGTCTGTGGCAGGGCATGAAGCGCATTGCGCACATAAACCAGTTCAGACCTTGCCCCGATTAAGCCCTTCAAGGCTTCCTCCTGCTCTGCGGTCATGGGTAGGGATGGCTTGTGTCCGATGCCTAAGTCATGAAGATATGTGCTCTTGCTCCTGCCTGACAGTCGGGCATTATGTACTACCAAGTCGTAGTGTTCTTCTGTGAAACGAACGTCAATGTGTCTGGTCTTCGGAGGTCTCTTCCTTGAGGTTTTCTCCGTGTTGTTATTCTTGTCTTTTGTCATTGTAGATGGGGTTTATAAAGTTTATACTTGATATAACAGGACAGCCAATGTGAGCCTGCGAACATTCAAGAATGCCAGTAGGAAGCGGTGGGCGAAGCGAAACCGTCTGACACTGGTACTTCTTGTTTAGACCTCCGAAAAAAAACTACGGCTAATAGAGGTAGCGGCTTCTGGATAGCTTGCCTGTCGGGAACGTCAATAGTCGAAATAAGGGAAAAGTAGAGATGACATCATGAGTGACTTGGGGTGATATGCGCGCCATGTCTCTCCGTGTGATCCTCGCATCGTCCTTCATGGGGCGGTGGCTGCAAGAGGTTGCCCTCGTCATCATAGACAGGAGACGGCAGCAACTCAATGGGTGATGCCCCTTCTCCTTGATTGCAGTCATCTTCTGACGGCTGTCCAACCTCATACTCAAAATGGTCATCACCTTCCTTTTCCCTTTGTTTGAAGTCTTGTGGTATCGGAGAAGGATCTGAAAGTCCATCCCCGATAACATGAGAATTAACGAAAGGGGAAGAGGTATTATAAGAGGCAGGAACATGGGGCTGCAGAATGTCAGTAGTGGCAGGATTGACGCTGCTGTCTTTCTGCTGACCTATGCCATTGGAAAGATTGCCTTCCGAAGAGCAAGCGGTATCGGATGGGACATTGGACACCGATTCCTCTTGGGTGGCGGAAGTCACGGATTGACGGTTGTAGAAGGGGTTCTTGATGGCTTCCTTGATGCCGTCAACGTACCAGAAGGCGATGCATAGTATCGTATGTATGGAGGTGCGGTTGTTCCTCTCGGTTGAGAGGATGCCCACCTGATTGAACAGTTCCACCACCTTTGCCGCTGTCTTGCGGTCACACTTCCAAAGGGCAGACAGCTCAACGGTAGAGATGGCAAACTGCCCGATGGAGAGAGAAGCGGAGAAGCCTGTCTTCAGATAAACACTTGGCTTGGTGGATGCCATTGATACAAAAGTGCCGAAGGCGGTCATGCGGTGGAAGCCCTGCCTGTCATCCTTCAAGAAATCGAGCTGTTCCTTGGTCAGCAGGATTCCGTATTTTATGCTTTGGTTACTCATCTTGAAAAACTGATTATTAGTGAAACGGATTACTCAGCAAAGAAAGAATGAATAGTTTCTCTTTCCCCTTTCGTAAAAAGTAGATTACATGATTCTCTTATCCGTCATGCCATTCTTCCCCATCAGGATTTTTCTCGCCCTTGACCCTCTTCATGGAGGCAGGCTTGTTCTTCTTGCTTTTCTGCAACATTGCCAGATGAGCCTCGAAGTCTGCCTGTTCCTCCTGGGTCGATTCGTAAGGCTTGTCCCATGAGCCACCTGCCTCAATCCATTTTATCAGCTGGTCTTTGAAGAAGTAGAGCGTGTTCCCTCTCTTGTAGAAAGGAATGCGCCTTTCAGATGTGTAAGCATAAAGCGATGAGACTTTCTTTCGGACGAAGGCACTTGCCTCTCTGATGTCCATAAGAACATGGTCATTCTCGCTCGGAGCATTGCCTATTCTCTGACCAATGTCATCAAGACGAGTCATCATCGTATTGACCTTTGTCAGAAGTTCGCCAACTGCACTGGGCAGTTGGTCGAACGATAATGATTTGTTTTCTTCCATTTGTTATCCTGATTATGTTTTTCACTTATGTCTGGTCACTCTCTTCCTTTGTTGGTATTTTGAGCGAGATACGTTCTGCCGCATCACGTTTGAGTTCGTCCACCACATCGGCATACACCTGAGTAGTGGCAAGATTGCTATGGGTAAGCAGCTTGCTCACGGTGTAGATGTCCGTTCCCTCTGCCAACTGCAAGGTGGCAAAGGTATGACGGAAGCAGTGGAAGGTGATGTGTTTCTCGATGCCGGAAGCCTTTATCCACGGTTTGAGATACAATGCCACTGTACTGTTCGTGAGATTCTTGAACACCTGTCCAGTGCTTCGCTCGCCACAGAGCTGCAAAGCCTCTTCGCTGATAGGCAGGATTGCAGCGGTGGAAGTCTTCTTTGTGATAATGTCCATTCCCCAGCCGCCATCAGCCAACTTGACGATATTCTCCCACTGGAGTCTGATGCAGTCAGAAAGGCGAAGACCTGTAAGGCAGGAGAAGAGACCTGCACGGCGAAGGACATCACTCTTGCAAGGAGTCTGAGACAACTGCAACAACTCTTCCTTGGTGAGGAACTGCCGCTTGTTGCCATGAGCCTTGGCACGCACAAGTTTCTTGGCGATATTCTCTTTGAGCAGTCCGTCCTCGTATGCGATGGCAAGGATGCACTTCAACTTGGTAAGGTTGTTGTTGGCTGTTGTTCCCATCATGCGCTTGCCGTTGTGCATACAGGCATCCGACAACAGGTAGTCGAGGAATCCCTGGCAGTACGGAACGGTAAGGTCGCAGAAGCGGCACTCGCCATGCGTGTAATTGTGGAAGTGCATGTAGGCGGTTGCCCAGTTCTGGCTGCTGCCACGCTCAATCATGAGGTTCTTGAAATATTCCAAGAAGCTCTCCTTGCCCTTGTTGCGGTCGAGGAAGCCATACTCCTCATTGATGATGGACTCAGTCCTGCGGCACTTGATGATTTCCGCTTTCTGAATCATACTTTTGTTGTACTCCTGCTGAAAGCGTTCAACAGGGTTGGTGTAGATGTAAAGACCAAGGTACTCCCTGCGTGAGAGCTTGCCTGTCTTCGGGTTGCGGATTGGAGGATAGAAATCCAGATAGAGGGAAGTCTGTCCGTTCTTGATAGGTCGTTTCCGCACGGTGACCTTTGTACAAATGTTCGTCATATTGTTATTCTTTTATTATTCTTACCGATGTGTATCTGTGGATGCGAATAGCCATGGTCGCAACGCTTTAACTCTCAAATCCGATGCAAAGTTAGATTGCCGTGAAAAGAGAAAAGCAAAGATGGCTTCAAATACAGCCAGAATTTAACCTGAATTTGCTTTTGAGTATGATTTTACGCTCAAAATCAGACTAAAAGCAGGTATTGGATGCGTTTTTTGTCTTATATCCGTTACTCTGCGTTGTGGGTTTGTTTCGACCGACATGGATGGGTGCTGCATAGCAATTGCAACGGCATGGGTCGTATATGAGTTTGTTTGAACCATCTCTTGACTTGTGTCTCACTTCCGTTTTGCCTTGGTCGTAGTACTGCTTTTCTCTGCCTTCTTGCGTGCAGCCTCCCAGTCTGCTTTCAGATAGTAGTTGGCTCTTCCGCCTTTGAACTTTCGGATTCTCACTCCATGGGTCTCCGCAAATCTGCGTACCTGTGTCTTGCCTAATCCGTAGAGTTTCATGATGTCGAAGCAGGTGTACCAGTCATCGGAAATGTTCTTACCCTGTTCTTCATTATAAAGCCCGATAACCCTTTCCACGTCTTCTTTCTTGAAGCAGGTCGTTCCCCATGCGTGAACTGACTGGAGTTGGTAACGATTGCGGACTTCATAGAATCTTCCATACTTGATATTAAAGGTGCTCAACACCTCTGCCATTGTGTAATGGGTGTCGTGGGTTACTCCATCAGGTGCTCTTTCACCAGCCCTGGGAGTCTTGCGACACTTTGCCAACTTGTTGACTGAGCCAGTCTCGGCATCTTTTAGCCTCTGTGCTTTCTTGGACGTTGCTCCTTCTAACGATAGGGAAGAAGGGAGAACCACCTGATAACCTTGTCCCTTGGCTATTTCAAGAAGGTCTTGCAAATAGATCCTGGTCATGCGTGTACCGAAATTTACGGCTCTTAGCCTGCCTTGACGAATAAGACTGCGTACTGTCTTGACGCTGATGCTTACTGCCTGCGCTGTTTCCTCTACGGACATCAGCACGATTGGAATGCGAGTTGTAGTATTCATTTTTACCGTTATTTTTGAATTTTGCAGTGACTCATGGGGGATGGTCCTTGACGGAAACTTTTAAGAGGAAACAAGGGGAAATAAGAGGAAATAAGAACCCTCATTAAGAACCGTGTGTCCCTCTGCCCATGGTACAACCGTGGTACAAAATTACTATAAACGGATGAAACTCGCAATAGGCGGTTGGAGCGTTATGTTAATGAATATGTATTGAAAATGAGCTATTTATGACGTTTCTCTAAGTTTTGTTTGGAGTTCTTTTCGATGCGTTTTAGTCCATATGACATGCATGTGGAACGACTTGCCGCTTCCGCTTGGGCCAAGACAGAAAAAATTAGAGTTATCCGTTAGCTTCTCCTTGCCCTCTTTTCCACTGATGTCAATGGCAACGGGCACACCCTGACGGTCTGTATAATAGACCTTCAAAGGCGTTTCCTCACTCTTGGTCATCCTCTCCTTGTACATCATACAGCAAGCAGCATCGCTCAGTGTCAGGAAACGGTCATACTCTGCATTAAGGCCATAACAATTACCAGGGAACGAGTTGACAAATAGTTCCAACTGATTGTAAGCACGTTGGCTGATATGGATTCCGATACGACCAAAGGCATTCTCCAAATGGTTGGTACACTTCTGGAGATCTGCATCGGCTGCAGTGGTAATAATCAGGTTGAAATGGCAATAGACCAGCTGTTTGTTCTCTCTTGCTATCAGTTCTTCAACCAGCTTTATGTCCTCCACGGCAATCTGATTACTTGGATTGGGCAAAGAGGCATGGCGGTTCTTTTTCTTGGCGAGCTTACTCATCTCCTGCTTCTGGTTGGGGATGAATATGACTTGATTGAAGACAACACTCTGTGCGCCTGGTATGCTGTCAACAAGTGACATCAAATCCACAGGCATGGTGATATTGTTAACTTCAATATTGGTATATGGACGTATCAAAGCCGGAAGGATAATGCTATCCACATCGACAAGGCTGTACACCTTAAACTTTCTTGGGCCAATGCCGATACTTTCGTCCTTGACATTGAAATTGTTCAACGAAACATGTCTGTCCGTGAAGTTCTGGGCAAGGTAACGGTCAGCATATTCAGTAGCCTGAGACTTATTCAAGAACTCGGAATGTATTCCGCGGTCTCTGAGCTGATCCTTGACCTTGTTAATCTTTACCTGAAACTCTCTCCATTTTCTGTTATCAAAGCTGAAGAGTCTGCTTTTCTTGTTTTCCTGCGTGATAGTAATAAAAGTGGTACAGTCTGTATGCTCCCTTCCCTCAAAATAACGGAAATAGCTTTCAGACAGAAACTCTCTGTTCCCGTCTGCCTCGCCCTTAAACTTTTTCTTGGTAAAGATGTCCTGCTTGTGGATGGCATAGCCATCGCCCAAGGTTGCCATGACTGCCGCCATGAGACTCGAATACTCATAGTAGCTGTCGATATTGGCACAGAACTTCTGAACAGGATTCTGCATGGCAAGAATAGCAGAGTATTCGCCAGTCTTGGTATAAAGCACACCAACACCATCCACGTCCTCGACCGAGAAGTAGATGTCCTTGAATATCTTTGCCCGTTTTCCGCCTGTACCGAATGCGGAAACGGAAATTGCCATGCCAATCAAGATGGCGATGAAAATTAATATGATATAAACTGCCATGTACTTTCTTTCTTATTTGAGATTTAATAAGGGCAGCCGGCAGTAACCGACTGCCCTCATCCAAATACTCTGGCAACTACGGTTAGTTACAGTTTACACAGCGTGGCATAGACGAAAACACCCTTGTCGCCTTTCTTGGAATGAAGGCCACGACGCTGTTTCACCATGATTATGCCGACACCTGTACTGATTGACAGCACGGCAAAGGCAAGACCGATAATGAAACCAGTCAGCGCATAGACCAGCATGAAGCCAAGGATTCCGACAGCAGCGGTAATAGCCGCCCAGGTGATGTACCTTCCCTGTAATCCCATGAATTCCAAAGGACGCTGAAGCCCCTTGAACATCGGATAGTCCGTGTAGTTGTCTGTCTCCTGTGCCATAGTTACCTCGTTATTAACCTGTGATACCGAAGAACAGAGGCAGTGCGTTGGCGGCTGCAATCAGGAAGATGCAGGCACCTACCACCATCATGATCTTTTTCTTCACGTCCTGCTCCTCGTTGTTCATGGCGATGTAGACGCTGATAGCGCCGACAATGGCCACCACTCCTGCCAGAACGTAGCAGAGGTTTACCACATAGGGTACGTATGCCGCAATCTGCGTAGCTACTTCCTCCATGGCACTGGTTCCTGCATCATAGCCGGTGTTAGCCAGCGACTGAGCGAAGGCACCAACAGGCGAAAGGATGGCGATACATACGGCCACGACTCCTGTCTTGACACGTGACCCCATGCCCTTTACCCAATCTACCGTAGAAGTGATAGCGTTCTTGAAAAACTGTTTCATTGCTTCTTGACGTTTTTTTTGGTTTAACATTCCGTGAATTAACTCCTATTGTGGTTCGCGAATACAATATTCTAAAATATGAAATTCATGTTCTGATAACCGAAGAAGGCTGGCATGACTATCATCGCTCCTATCATAAACAGGATGCCACCGAAAAGCATCATAATACTCTTGGTGATGTCGCCCTCGTGGTTGTTCATCTTGATGTATATCTGCAAAGCTGAAACGATAACCATGATAGCAGCCACAGCGTAGAGAATATCAACCGTATAAATCATCATCGTTCCGACAAAAGAGATTGCCTCTGCCAAGCCGTCCGCACCCCAGGAATAGTCCACCGCCCCACTCTTGGCTGATGCCGTCTGACAGACGGTAAGAGACAAAAGGGAAAGGAATACTCCGAATGGGATGTGATTAGTAGTTGGTGACTTCATCATGGGTCTCGATATTTAACTGTCCTGCTCTCTGCTCTCGTATAACACGGGTTAGGTCAAAACTGTCCATCTGATTGCCCTTGCTGGCTATAGACAGCAATGACGCATTGACCATATTTGCCTTCTCCTGGGCTTCGTCTGATACCGGCGGTTCGACTAACTCGGTGACACCATACTTAGGGGTCAACAAGTCCGGGTCGAAAACATCATTTACATCGAAGTCTTTCTTGTCTGTATCATCTTCCGGCTTCTCCTCATAGTATTCGATGCCAGGCACAGGCTCTTCTTCATCCTCCAACTCCGACGTTTCTTCTGCTGATACACCATCCTCTAATGGTTCTTCAGCCACTGGCTGCTCATCATCACCTGGAACATCAGGTGCATCATCGGGTACGTCGGCACCTTCTGTGCCTTCTTCGTCAGTGGCTTCATCAATAGCGGTCTCACCCTCATCAACCGTGGTTGTTGATAATGGTTCCTCTTCATTGGCTTCTGCAATATCAACAGGCTCAGCAATAACAGACTCCGGGGATGAGAAACTGAATCCTCCAGTCTCAGTATTCTCAATGACATTACGGGGAACAACGTCATCATCTGAATCCATATCTGAGAAGCCATCAGTGTTGATGGTTTCTTCGGTGGCAGCATCGGACTTCTGTCTTGCTGTCATGTCTATGGTTATCATGGCTGCATAGTAGAGTATGTAGCCTAATGTCAGTACGATGGCGAAAATTACGAATGTGCTCATTGCGGTCACTTTTGGTTTTGTTCGTTGTCAAAATTTCGATGCAAAATCAGAGTGATTATCCCTCTCCATCGTAAAATATAGAGAAGATACCGCAATATTTTGGGGTAAATAAATGAATTGGTTCTAACCACGAAATCAAGTAGAACCAACAAATAACCGACAAGAGCTTTTCAAGCACTCTGACAAAGCACAAAAAACGGCAGGCTCCACATTCGCAGCCTACCGTTCATTCTATATATCTATAGTGATTTTTCAGAAGAGATTCTTGGCATCCCCTTTCATTCGCCCATCTACCGGGCCATTTTTCCGCTCGTAACTTTTGATGGCCTTTCCAAAAGCAGCATTGACAACTTCCTTAATCTGCAAACCTTCACGTTTGGCGATAATACGTATCTTTCGGAGAATGTCGGACTGGACAATAGTACAGAAGCGCTCTTCCGTGACTTCTTCACTCAATTCCCTCTCTGTGTCGAGATTCTTTACCGTGACATTGGGTTCCTGATTTGCAGGCAGCTCAGAAGTCGGGGAAATTTGCGTTCCTGTCAATCCTGTAAAAAGTGCATCAAGATTCTTGTTATTCATAATTCTGCCCCCTTTCCTTCCTGGTGCATCCTTTCAAGGAACTCCTCGGCAAAACCCAGGTAATCCTTTGCTCCATTGCTTCTTGGGTCATAGTCCACAATGTTGGCATTCTCCAACGGGGCTTCTGCCAGCCGGACATTCTTACGTATCTTCGTGCGGAACACGGTGTCCCCCAAGGCCTGACGCAGGTTGTTCTCAATGCCTTTGGAGAGGTTGCTGGCCTCCCAACGGGTGATAAGGATGCCACTGACATGAGCTTGGGGATTGAGCCGGGCATGTACCATCTTGATAAAATCGTTAATCATGGTCAGCCCCTTGAACGGCAGCACCTCAGCGACCAGCGGAATAAGAATATCAGTGGATGCGGTAAAGGCATTGAGTGTCATCAGTCCCAACGAGGGTGGACAGTCAAAAAGGATAAAGTCATAGGTTTCTACGGCTTTACTCTTAATGAGAAGATCTGACAAGATACGTTCCCTTGCTATGGCAGATGACAACTCGACATCAGCCATTGCAAGTGTGAGAGAGGCAGGGATAAGATGCAGATAGTCATGAAGTATGACAATTGGGAGTGTCTCTACTTTTCCAGTCATGGCTTCATAAATGGTGGCACCATCACTGAAAGACGCAAGCGATGTTGTAAGGTTGGCCTGTGCATCGAGGTCAACAAGCAAAACCTTATAGCCCTTACTGGCAAGAATGCTGCCAAGGCTGCTGGTAGTAGTGGTTTTGCCAACACCTCCCTTATGGTTGGCAACAGCGATAATTCTTGATTTCATACGATATACACAATTATAATCTTCTATTTGGATTCCATAACGACATTATGCTCATTGTACCACTGAAGGATTTCCTTCTGAGTAGTGGTAAGCAACTGGGGACGGTTGCAAAAGGAGGCAAGCAGCTTCATGCCGTCCTTGTTGTCAGGCAAGCGAAGTACTGGAATACCACCAGTACGGGTGATACTGATGCCATTATCCTTTGCTATCTTCTCTGCCTTGTCACCACAGACCTCAATCGAATGGGTGTCTGTGAGTTGCAACACTAATACAGTGTCCGCAGGTATGTTCTTAGACTTGATATGGACAAAGGCAAGCTTGGCTTCCATCCCATGATCAGCCGGAACATCGCCCTCCGTCTTGTACGTTCCTTCATTGACTGCTTCAACATGGAATAACAGCGGACGTTCCTTCGTCATGGCTTCAAGATTAAGCAACTGACCGACACGAGAACAGATTTTGTCTTCAGCAACGACTTCCTTGCGGAACTTCGGTTCCTGTGACAGACTGCCGGTATTCTCCTTGACAGTCAGAATATAGCCGTTCTCCACTCTTTCCAGAGTGAAGAACAATAGAAATGGACTATTCTGTTGGTTCATATTCTATTGGGTTGGATGATTGGTTTTCAGGAAAAGACCTGCCAACACGTTCTTTCATCGTGCGCAGGTCGATGTCATAATTGGCACAGATGCTTTCATAGTCAAAGGCAAGGACACGCTCCTGGTCATAGAACAACTCACAAATGCCGTTCTCATTGGTCTTACGGACGGGATTGCCAGTCTCATAATAGACATAGAACTTCAGGGCTGAGTGGGTCTTACCAAGATACTCCGAGGTACTGGTCAGGTATGACAACAGAGACTCGTCAGGTATCATCTGCTTACCCTCACGCTTTGCCTGAATATTGGCTTTGGCAAGACAAATCTTCTCGCGAACAAAGAGAACGTAGGTGTCCTTCCCGAAATCGATGGTCTTAGGTGGAGATTTTTTCTGGCTTACCTTCAGGCTACCGACATAACTGATCTTGTAGTCCTGACCTTCCTTGATGTCACCCAACTGACGAGACTTGGAGAACATAGACCAAAACATACTAATCTCATCAGTACTGTTGCAAAGCGAGAATTGGTATTCAAGACCTCGAAGACATATATCCTTGACTCTCTTTGCATTGAAAGGCAACCCTTTTACAAATGGTTCAAGCGTATAGAAGGTGGCCAGCATCATTGCCCAGTTGTTGATGAAACGCTCACCGATAACATTATAATCCACCTCATCCTTGATTTCGTTCAGTGCCCGTTCCCAAGCCTTTTGCCATCGAGTCTCAAAGTTATCACGGAAATGCAACAGCTCAACAGTTATGTTTGTCGGACAGGCATTACGAAGCTGAATGAGCTTGTGAAATTTATCCGTTTCCTCTTTGGTTCGCTCACTTCGTTGGGATTCCAGGAAAAGGACACGGGAGAACAGCGCAGCATCGGCGGTCGGCATCTCCTGACCAGTCAGTATCACTCCACAATCAACATTGGTACTTTCCCTTCGCTCACCATCTGCACTGCGTTTAGAGCGTCCAGCATTGTCATAGATACCTTTAAGAAAGTCAATGTGCTTATGGCTGAGAGAGTTCTTGTATTCATCGAAGTGGACAATCATGTTGCTGACCTCCGCGCACTTATCACCCATTGCATAGTAAGTAGTGCTCTCCAGATTACTGACCTCCGGATTGCGCTGAAACAGGCTGATGATGCTTATGGCAAACTCCGTCTTTCCCGTGCCTTTCTTACCATAGATATTCAGCAAAGGAAAAGAGCGCGTACTGTCGATGATGATGTCACGGAACAGGGAAGCCATATAAAAGCAAAGCGCCACCACCCCATTGTCACCATAAAGCTCGACTATAAGCGAAAAATACCGCTCCAGAGATGTATCCATATTTGGCTTGTGCATAAAGCGACGTTCGTTGACAAACCCCGTGCGGTTTGACTTATGGATCTTAGACATGGCTGGCAAGTAGAAATTCTCAGTATCAAGACGGATGATGCCATATTCGTCGACCGGCTGCCACTTGCCACCATAGACAATACCATTGCAGAAAGCATAAAAGCCCTTTTCGCCGATGTTGTTCCACCCCATCTGAGGGACACGAAGGGCTTCCTCGGTCTTTTCATACATGAAGGCTTTCAGCAGTTCGTATTTTTCCTGCTTCTCAAAGAAACGGAAATTACCCTTTCCCTCTATCTGGTCTTTGAAACGATCGAGTTTTGTGACATCCATCTGGCGCAGCTCAATAGTTTTGCGGATGCCGCTCTCATTCTCCAACTCGAAGATACGGGTTGGCGACTTGTCATCAGCAATTAGGAACAGTGGATGGATGACGAAGTTAGTCCAGTCCCGTTCCCGTCCCTGCTGGTCAAGGTCGTAATTATGACGACCACGACGATAGAAACGGTAGCCCTCCAGCTCGTCATTCTTCTGCATGGCCTGACGATGTCTCTGCTCCTGAAGCCGCCTTGCAGCGTCGGCAAGGGCAGTCTTCCAGACAGCGGCCTTCCTGAACTTGCCTTTCAGGTCACCAAGCAAGGAGGCTTGCATGACATCGCTCTGGACATGAACCAACAGGTCACAGACTTCACTGATAGTCTTCAGTTGATCATCGTTCGTGCCATCCAAGTCATAGTGCTTGTCGGCATACCAAAGGATAAAGTCTTTTTCCGTCAGGGTTTCCCATTGGTCCATGCTGGTGATATAGGAGTCGGCATCCTGTTTGACCTTCCCATCCGTAGGGATTTCCCTCACTGACACCTGGAAGCCAAGCTCTGTGGCAAGTCGGCCATTCTTGAAGACGAACTGTTCGCCCTTTCCGAACCATCCCCCTTCTTTCGGTACATCGGCATCAGGGATAAAACACAACGAACAGCCGAACCTACTGAAGGTGTTCAACTGTTCTTTTGACCATGCACCGCCCAAGGAGGCAACGACATTGGGAATGCCCAATGATTGCAGTCGCATCACATCGGGCGCTCCTTCGACAAGATAGACCTTACCTGACTGCCGAGCCGCTTTCAAGGCAACATCTATGCCAAAGATGCTCAGCGATTTTTTGTAGATAGGACTGTCCTTGCCATTGAGGTATTTGTTTGTAGCCTGAGGATTCAGCGACCTGGCAGTAAACGTCACAATACGACCATATCGGTCACGCTGTGGTATCATCAGCCGACCACGGTAAAAATCATAATAATGGTCTGGATGGTCTTCTTCTTGTGCTATCAAACCTAGCTCTAACAACAATTCTGTTTTCAGCCCCTGTTTCCTGGCAAAAGCAAGGAACTGGTTTCCTTTTAAGGGTGCATAACCCAGTCCCAGCGTCTTGCAGAACTCCCGTTCCCATCTGTCTTCTGCATACAAGCGACATCGGGCCGACTCTTAGCAATCTGCCTCATATTGTTGTCTGAAGAAGTCATAGGCGAACTTATTGCAGATAAAAAGGCTCTCCCTATGCTGCTCGGCTTCTATCTCTTCATCTGTCTGTTTGGAATAAAGGTCACTGGTATCAACATCAGGACAATATGTTTTCAACAGAAACTTTACGGCTTCCACGAAGTCAAAGCCTTTCAGCTCCTGGACAACACTAATGATGTCGCCACCCTTGCCGCAACCGAAACAATTAAACATGTTCAGCGAGAGATCCAACATCAAAGAAGGTGTCTTCTCGCTATGGAAAACGCAACAGCATTTCTTGCGATTCTTTCCGGCATTCAGTAGAGAAGTGCCTGGACATAAGTCCATCACAAGCTGGCTGATGTCAACCCTTGACTTGATGGTATCTATGTATTTTTCTTTTATCATATCAAATATCATTGAGAAGAAGCCGAATCATTCGGCATACTCCGCTCTCCAGCAGTTAGTCTTGATGATACTGCCCAGCTCCCTGATAATAACGGGGGACAAAGGGCGAATAGCTGTATTCCAGGCAACACACAACAGCCTATGCTGCCAAGAATGTGGTGAACCACCAAGACGTAAACTGATGAATGCCGTAAAACGACCTTTCTCACCGCGTGTCAACTGCTCATAATATGCAGCAATATCCTTTTGCGTCATCTGCTCATTATATTGTGTTAAATCTTCCAATTTGCTTTGTTAATTCAAGAATTATGCGTAAATTTGCGCGCAAATTTAGCTCAAAATATTGAAATAGAAAAATAATTCGCTCAATTTATTGAGGATATTAGGACATATTAACATATTAAATATAAGATTTGTCATTTATGCTTAACATTGATCTGGTAGATAATCTCTACGCGAGTCTCTCAAAAGAGCAACAGCAGAACCTCTGCTCTCTTCTTTTCAAAAACAGCAAACAGACCATGAATTATTTCAGGCGCACGAAGGACATCAGCCTCTCCAAACTTGAAACTTTGGCCGACTTCTTTCATATGCCGCTGGATTATTTCAGGCTGGGCAATTCATTCGCAACGAACAATGCCAATGGTAACAACAACTACATTGGCAATGTCTCTCTCAGCAACAACCTCCTTATCGAGAATGACTCTCTTCGCAAAGAGGTCGAAAGCCTGAAAGAGACCCTAAAGGCTAAAGACGAAGCCCTGAAAGCCAAGGACGACTTGATACAAGCAAAGACAGATTATATCGAGGCTCTGAAGGCTATGTCGCCCTCAAAATAATGAGCAAACATCCAACGAATTTTACCTCGGCTTTTGCAGCAACAAAAGATTGAAATAATGCGTATATAAAGCTTTCGGATTACTTCCCTACCTACAAAAAGGTGCATACGATAAGCACCTTTTTATTTTTTGTTCGCGCACATGCACGTACTTTATTAATATCCCTTTTTACATCCGTTGTGGGCACCATCTTATTCCTATAGAATAGGATCCTTCACTTTCAAATGTTCCACCCTCTTATTTCATTCCAAATAAGGCATTTTTGGCACCTTTTCTGTTAAGAGACGTTAAATCTTTTATTTATTGTGTATTTTTTACGCAAATAATTTTGGCGGTTAAAAAATAAAGCCTTACCTTTGCGTCAGAATTACACATTGGGTGTGATGAAAGTATTAACAAATAAACAATATTCAATTATGAGACTTTTTAGTTTTTTGAACAGAAAGAATGAGAGTGAAAACGCAGCCATCTCGATGCTGCCAGTTTTGAACCCAGCTGACCAATCGGAAGAAGAGGTCAACAGTGTGATGACGACTCCTGAGCCTGAATCACCTGAAAACAAGCCGCTGACTGTTTCCTATGCTACAGGTTGGCCAATTGATATCATTTATGGATATCTCCACAAGAACTATGAAGAGAAAGGATTCAATGATTCCATGGTCAAGAGCGACTTAGCCTTCAGAGACATGAACATGAACATCATCAAGAACAAGATCCTGATGGTATTCCGCGAAATCAATCTGAATTACGATGTGATGAAGAGGGACATTGAAACACGTATGGACACCTGCAATGCTGCCGGCTTGATCTCAACTGTTACAGAACTGGAGAATCAAATGGCTATCATTACCACCCACAAGCAGGAATTGGAACAGCTTGAAAGAGAGTTCAAGGCTGATGACCAGGCTTCAGTACCTCTTCAGTCATACAACTGTGGCTTCCTTAGAGGTGTCGCTACCATCGCCATGACATCGCCTCAAAGAAAAGCAATGCCGCAAACAAATATCGCTCAGCCTCTTTCACAGCAAAGAGCAACGGCATAACAGTGTGAAGAATCAATAAAGTCAAACCAATAAAATATGATATTATGAACTGGTGGATTAAATTCGGTTGCAAGTTGACAGGATGGAGTTCAAGCGTACTGTCACAATGTTCAGAAGCCAGCAAATGCAAGTTAAGCAAATACACTTCTGCATTGCTGATTCTCATCCTCATCTGGGGAGTTACAGGATTCTGTTTTGCCCAAAGGTACATCGGGCTACCCACTTGGGCCTGTGGATTTGTGTCACTGTTCTTCATCACGATAGTCATCATGATTGAGCGTCAAATCATATTAACAAGCGAAAAGACATTTTCAATGCTGGCTTTCAGAGCAGTCATTGCTTTCATCATGGCCATCGTCGGATCGACCATATTCGACCAGACGATGTTTGGCAAGGACATCGACAAGCAGATGGCAAATACCATCGAAGTACAAGTAGCTGACCTGACCAATCAAAGAGTACGCATCATTGATGAAAAGCTGGCTGCCTTGCACCTTGAAATAGATTCAATAGACCGCATAAACGCCGCCTTACAAGCGGACATCAATGCCAATCCATTCGTAATCCAGAAATCAGTCACCAACAGTACATCTAAGTTGGTAATGCCTGACGGACAAATAAAGACCGTAAACAATCCTTCGGTAACAACCAATCAGGTGGCGAACCCCAAACAGGCACTTCTGGAGTCCAACAGCAAAACAGTTGACAAGTTGCGTGAACAAGAGCAAAAGTGGACGGAGAAGAAGCAGAACGTAGAAGAGGACGTTAGACGTGAATGTAAGGAAAGCGTTGGTTTCCTGGAAGAATTGGAGGCAATGTGGGAAATCATCACGACAAGAAAGCTGGCCGGTGCGTTTTACGTAGTATTCTTCGTTCTCCTTATGAGCCTTGAACTATTCGTCGTGGTAAGCAAAATGGTTGACAGTGAATGTGACTATGAGGCTGCTATAAAAGGTGCTCAGAAAGTAAGAATCGTACAGTTCGCCAATGCATTTAACAGAGTGACATTGCAAAAAGCCCGTGTCGTATGAAAACCATTTTGCTCGCAGCATTGCTATACTTGACACCTCATGTTTCGAGTAGCAACAGTGAGAACGTGTATATAAGCAAAGGCAATAGTGCCTATGCGTATCACATGAAGAAATCTTGCAGGGCACTTAAAAGATGTGTTGAGGAAGGACATGTAATAACTGTCACACTATCGAAAGCGAAAGAAATGGGACGTCGCCCCTGCAAGATATGCTATAAGTAGGATGGCCTGAAGTTATACTTCATCCATTAATATTGTTTATTTGTCGTGTGCGGCCTTGTCCGCAAGGCTGCACACTTTCCAAGAAACCACACCAAATTATTATAAATATGAACAACGTCAACAACATCTTAGACATGTTCCCTGAGAGGGAAATGAAAGATAAGCTCAATGACATTATCATTGCCATAAACGAGCTTTCCAAAAGACACCAGTTGTCGGATTCCATCACTCTTTTTATGTTCCTGGTTGGATAGGCTTTTTCCAGCTCATGGCCGTAGAAAGTAAGATGAACAAATTCGCATCACAACCATTCTGCCGCAACATGAACTATTTTGAGTTTGGTGATTGGATCATCAACAAGTCAAAAGAAATCGCTGATCTTCAGAAAAGGACTGCTTCTGATGACCAGCAAATGACCCAATCACAGAACGAGGCTATAATTCGTGTGTTCAAGGTTATAACCGCCTTATGGATGAACTACTTGCCAGAGGTGTCCACGTATCATAGCATAAAGTACACAGAAAACACTCTTATTTCTCCTGCTGGAATGGTATATAAGGGATTAGAAGAAAACTTGAAAGAATTGGGGTATGGGCAAAGCGATGACAGCAGTAATGATTCTAAGTCAAGCGTGAAAGACGAAGCAAAGGGATGCCTATACAGTATTGCTGGGTATATTTTGAACATTCTCCTGCTTGCCGCCATATTCGGCTTGTTGGGGGCAATATTTGGCTGATTTTTACGTTATATAAATAGGAGAAATTTAATGTTGTAAACAGCCGGATAAAGGGTGCTCTGATTTCATTTTCAACAACAATGGAAGAAGATTAGGAAATCCTTGGAAGCAAACAAAAGAATAATTAACTTTACAAGCAAAAAAACATGATAGAATTAAGACCAGCTCTCAATGAGGCACTGAAAAACTTAGGTAACTGGAGAAACAAATACCCCTCCCAGGTTTACCCACATAAGATAGTGCTCAACATGATGTATCGCGCATACAGCACACGTTTTGTCTATCAGGCATTTGCCAATGACGAAATGCCTGAATTTGATGACTTCCAAGAAGCTGCAAAATATGTGATTGAATTCTATGGCGAAACAGCTCTGAGAGAAGTTATGCCCTATCTGGAAGGATGGATGGCAAACAACCCATACGAACAAGTTGGGTCTCTCAGCACTGCTCGATATGAGAAATTGGCCACCCAAGCGGAAACCGACAAGAAATATAAGGAGGAACTTGAATTCTCCTATATCTTCGAGTTGTTAAACGACATGAGCGTACTCTATTTCATCGCATTCAGGTTGACTGGAGAATCTGAGGTCGATGCCATCGCTAAAATGAGCGACGTTATCATTGAACCTCTCGAACATATGGACTACGCCATTACAAAACAGGTGTTCCAGCAGCTCCTTGTTGGAAGATACATGAGCATGAATTACCACCCATTACCTTGACAGACTTGAATGGAGAACTTTCTGTGGTCATATTGTCTGAATGAAGAGCAATATACAAAACTGTATCGTATCATTTGTAAAGTTCCAGGTTTGTTACAATACCTAACAGACCACAATGATCGTGAGTTGACAAATCACATTCTTAACTACAAAATGTTAGTTGAAACCGAGGGAAAGTCAACTCTTGGCATAAGGATGAATCTGGAGCTTATAAAGAACAGATATGACATATTTAGAAAGGAATATGAAAACAGTAACAGGAATGAGAATGAGTTTTCTTACGATTTCGACCTTAATCATGTCCTCACATGGAATCCCAAGCCCCAATGGACAAACGGTATGACTGTTGAAGAGATTGATTATCTCGACCATTTTATACCAAAAGTTATCGGGCTGCCCAAATACCTACATAAAAACACAAACAGGGAAAACCTATATGATTTAATTGTCACCTATCAGATGCAATTGAACGCAACAGGTTTGAATGATGCGGAAACAGACTTTCTTCTTGAAACCATCAAGGAAAGATTCTACCGCATAATGGATGATCACAAAGACGCTATCCATTATGTAAACCATAGTCACCAGATAAATGACAGAAGACTGTTGGACGAATTCACGACTGAGGCTGCCAATTCTTTCCATCCCTACGATGTACAAGATGAAAGATGCAACGAATTTGCCAACAAATATATCAAAGTATTCCACCCTTATATTGCAAGTGAGATATTCCAAAAGTATTTCAGAGCTAACAAATTGAATGTCGCATTATCATTTGCTCAGCAAGAATTCAGTCATATATTCTCATCGCCTAATATATATTGGCACAACAAGGAAGCCATATTCGGCTATGTCAACATTCTCCACAATATATTAGATGCATTAGGACAAAAGGGACAAAACCAGCTACATGAAAAAAGCCAGAAACTCCAAAATGTTTTTCTGGAAACACTCTATCTGCTCCTATCCAGAATGATTTATTGGACAGATAAAGAAACACATAAAGATGAAAAATATGACGACACGAGTTTGCCCATCAATGTCCAACATAAGCTTCGGGCATATAAGTTAAGAGGGTACCTCATGGAACACTATGGAGAACTGCTTGTTTCAAATATCGAAAATGCGGATGCAAATAAGATGAGCTATGCAGATTACACTTCTGCTCACTTTATGGCATACATTCACAAAATAGTTGGCAGGAACTCTATTTTTAAAAGAGAAGCGGATAGAGTGTTCCACCTAAAAGGAATATTCCAACATTGCACACCAGAGAAGGCATCTGAAGACGGTTTCCGTATGAACGATGAGCTTGCGAGGGCCATACATAAAAAATACAAGGAAGGAAAATATAGTCTTCCGCAAAAAGAAGTTTCAGAATTTGTTCTATTCCTAAGAACATATTTCAAGAACGAACAGAAAATTGCATTGGAGAGCAATGAACCTATCTCCTATTTGCAGAAAGACAACTTCTCACCTGCATACAAATCAGACAAAGACGAAATAAGAAAATATCTGCAAGCGAATGGTATTCAGTATCTATATCACTTCACAGAAAAGCAGAAGATTCAATCAATCATCAAATATGGTGGCTTATTCTCATATAAGCGAGCGTTTGATGAGAGTATTGCCATGCCCGTTAGGGAGGATATGGCTCTCACACGAGACATTGATGCAAAATTAGGATTGGAAGATTATGTTAGAACCAGCTTTTGTTCCCGATTGCCTAAAATAAAAGAAAGACAAGCCGAAGGCGCTGAACTGGTATTGCTAAAGATTGATCTTGACGTAGCACTTTTTGAAGCTACCCTATATACCGACATGGAAGCTACGCAACCAGGTATGAAATATGGGGCAGATTTCGATGACCTTAAAAAGGTTAATCTCAGTGCTACTCAAAAGGAAGTATCAAAACCTGAAGACAACGACTATTGGCAAAGACAAGCAGAAGTCTTAATCAAAGGTTTTATACCCGTAAAATACATTGTAAATGTTAATTCTCCTGAAATTTTAGACTAATGTGTAATTTTTACACAATAATGTTTGGTAGGAATAAAAATGTTTTGTAAATTTGCAGCGTAAATAATACACAAAGGAGCATTAAGAGTATGGAATATAATGAAAAAACAGGCAAATGGGAGTCCAAGTACTGGCATCCGGCATTGACAACTGACGCTGTAGTTTTCGGTTTCGACAAAGAAGATGGTTCTTTGCAAGTTCTCTTAATCAAACGAGGCAAAGCAAAACCAGGTGAAGTTCCAGCCTTCGAGGGCTATTGGGCATTACCTGGCGGCTTCATTCAGAAAGACGAACCAACCGATGAGTGTGTTCATCGGGAACTATTTGAGGAATCATCAATGAAGCTCTTTAATAATGACAAAGGCATAAAGCCTGAGTTCATTGAACAACTTAAAACGTATTCGGCACGGGAAAGAGACCCACGCGAGTTTGTGGTAACTGTAGCATATTATGCACTGGTTAAAAGAGATAAGTATGTAATCAAAGGCGGTGATGATGCTGCTGAAGCCAAGTGGTTTTCCGTTAATGAATTATCTGAACTGAAACTTGCATTTGATCATGCCCAGATAATACAAGATGCAGTAGAAAGACTACGCGAAAGAATACACTTTGAACCCATCGGATTCAATCTCCTTGACAAGGAATTCACGATGCCGCAGCTGCAGAACATATATATTGCTATTCTTAATCCACCAGAAGAAGACAATACAATTCGAGACAGAAGGAATTTCCCCAAGAAGATGCTGAAGCTCGGATATATCAAAGAAACGGGAAAGAAAGTCACAGGTAATCCATATCGCTCTCCAAAGTTATACACCTTTGACGAAGAAGCATATAAGGAAGCCAAAAAAATTGGGATGAGACTGGAATTCTAATCGTCTTGAACAACATTAGCCTCCCAAACTGGGAGGTTTTAATGGTCCCAATTTTCCAAAGCGTCAATAATACACAATGAGAAATAAATAATATAGTATCAACTAAATAAAGAAGATATGAATGAGAATAACGAAAAGGCCATCCCCGAATGGCACAATATTGCAGACGTTTCCGTACAGCGGATATGTGACAACTCCATTGTATCGCAAACACTTTACGTCAAAATCATCGAAGGAGAAAGGTTCTATAAGATCAATGGTGAACACGTAAGGATGCTGGCAGGAACAGAATATGTAAACGGTTTCGGATATAATGCTGTAACCGCTTCTTACAGGCTATTACTTTAAAACATGTTAGGATAACCTTTAAAAACAAATTCATTATGGACGAGTATGAAGATTATGAAGTGCTCCAGGATGATTCCTACGAAGAGGAATATGGAACACATTATGGAAAGTACGCAGGAACCTATGCACAGGATGTTGCTGGGTATAGCGACGATGTAATTGACGATGCTTTCGATGGCGACCCAGATGCCTATTGGAACATTGATTAACAACTTAAATACGGACAAATATGATTGGCAGCATTATTGGAGATATAGTTGGAAGTGTATATGAGTTCACTCCCAACAACATCAAAACAAAACAATTTGAGTTCTTCAACCCAAATGGAAGTTATACTGACGACAGCATTCTGACTTTTGCAACAGCGGACTGGCTTCTTCATGGTGGCGAGGTTGCACATTATTATAGTAAGTATGGAGAAAAATACCCATGGCCGATGGGTGGATATGGAGGGGGATTCAAACTTTGGCTCGTCCGCTCCATCAGGCAACAGGATTATCGACCGTACAATAGTTGCGGAAACGGGTCAGCCATGCGAGTAGGGCCTGTCGGATGGGCGTTCGACACCATTGAAGAAATTCTTGCCAAAGCAAAGGAGAGCGCGGAATGTACGCATAACCATCCTGAAGGAATTAAAGGCGCACAGGCCACTGCATTAGCCATAATGATGGCAAGGCATGGATGCGACAAAAACGAGATACGTTCAGAGATAGAAAAACGCTTTGAATACGACCTTCAGTTTACATGTGAACAAATTAGGCCGACCTACACATGGGGAGGAACATGTCAAGACAGCGTTCCACAAGCCATTGTTGCATTTCTCGATGGAGAAGACTATGAGGATTCAATAAGAAATGCAATTTCCATAGGAGGTGATAGCGATACTATCGGCTGCATAACAGGAAGCATTGCTGAAGCATACTTTGGGGTTCCTGCTGATTTGAGAAATTCTGCCATGAACTATCTCCCAGAGGAGTTTCAAAGCATTATATCAGAGTTCGAGAACAAGTTTGGAAACAAATAAAAACAGAAAGACATGAAGAAGATAAATAAATTCTGGAAGCTGTTCAACAAGGATAGCAACCACAAAACGGTCACAGAGGAGAATAGTGAAACGCCACAGGCCACTACTGAATCCCCCCAGCCTACCAAAGAGGAAGAAACAGAACATAGTGAAAATACGCAAAATACAAAAGATGCCAATATGAACAACGGTAAAGCAAAAATCTATAATTTGATTATAGTTGATGAGAGTGGTTCTATGAGTCACCTCCGAGAAGCCACACTTTCAGGCATCAATGAAACAATAAGTACAATTCGTAGTGCTCAGGAAGAGTTTGAGACAACACAGGAGCACACATTGACTCTTGTCACTTTTGACTCAGGCTCAAATAGACCTGATGTACGCACAATGATTGACAACCAGCCAATCTCCGAAGTGAAAGACTTCAAGGACTACATGCCCAATGGATGTACTCCGTTATACGATGCTATGGGACAGTCATTGACACACCTTCACGACCGAATAAAAGATGACAAAGACGCAACAGCTGTTGTTACGGTTTTAACGGACGGTTTGGAAAACGCATCCAGAGAATGGGATGCAGCCGGATTACGTCGGCTGATAGAACAACTGAAGTCAGAAGGCTGGTCTTTTGCATATATGGGTTCAGCACATAACGTGAAAGAAGTGACAGATTTGCTTTCCATTGAAAATGTTGTCGAATTCAGCCACAACAATCTTGGAGCTGGCAGTACTTGGGGACGTGAACGGTCATCCAGACGTGCATACTATGAAAAAATGAACAGGATGTACGAGGAAGAAAGGGAAATGTCAAGAGAGGAAATACTTGAAAGAAAGCGTCAATATGCAAAGGAGTATTATGGGCCAAGAGTATCAAGTGATCGTATTGACCATCTTGAAGAAAATGAGATATTCGTATTTGGCAGCAACGCAAGCGGCTACCACGGAGGAGGAGCTGCAGCCTATGCAATGCGCAAATTCGGAGCCATTTGGGGACAAGGTGAAGGATTACAAGGGAAAAGTTACGCTATCCCGACAATGGAGGGCATTGCAGAAATGAGTGAGGCCATCAGAAGATTCACATCATTTGCAGCAGAACATCCTGAATTACGTTTTCTGGTTACGAGAGTTGGTTGTGGAGTCGCTGGTTATTCTGTCAGCCAGATAGCCCCTCTATTCAAGGAATGTGTTCCATTGGAAAATGTAGCTTTGCCTTCTGACTTCTGGGACGTTCTCGGACTAAAAATGTATTAGGCAACAACTACAAAATCTTAGTATTCACAAATAAAAAGGAATCTCACATGAAGAAGCTATTGGCCTTGCTACTGTTATCGGTGGCTCTAAGCGCAAATGCGCAAGATAAGAAGAACAACCGCCCGACATCATACAACTACATGAGAGGTGTAGAATCGGTTCAGAATGAGAAGACGGAGGAAGCTCTTGAATTCTTCAACAAAGATATACAGGAGAATCCTAAGAACGGGTATTCTTATTCTTGGATTGCCATGTTAAGAGCGCACGGAGAAGAATATGGACGAGCTTTGACTGCTGCTGATATGGCAATCAAGTTACTTCCCAAGAAGGATGCTGAATATGTCATCTTTGCTTACTCTACACGAGCAGATGTATATCTGAATCTCGAAGATACCGTTAAGGCCATAGCTGACCTTACCACAGCTATCAAGATAAAGCCAGACGAGAACAGCTTATACGAAAAACGTGCTCAGATTTATTATGAACATGAACGATATGATCTTGCCGATGCAGACTATCAAAAGATGATAGAATTAAAGCCAGGTGAGACAATGGGCTACATGGGTATAGGACGTAATGCAAATGCTCAGAAAAGATGGGACGATGCCATTAAACAATTTGACTATGTAACCAAACTGGCAAACGACTACTCATCTGGCTATTCCTTCAGGGCTGAATCATACATCGGCAAAGAAAAATGGGCTGAAGCTACGGATGATATTGTGAAGGCACTAAGCCTTGATTGGGACAGGAAAGCGCTCTATCTGGCAAACACGCTTAAAGAACCGGCATTTACAATGTTGGTTTCCAAAATCAAAGTTCAATCGGCAAAGTCGCCGAATGAAGCCACATGGCCGTATATCATAGGAACGATGTACGAACAGAGCAAACAATATACGAAAGCCATAGAGTACTATGAAACAGCGAACAGTAAAGACGTTTCGCCAGTTATACACCAAAGGATTTCTGAATGCCATTATGAACTTGGTGACTATGAGGATGCTCTTAATAGTATCAATCAGGCTCTAAACCTGGACAGCACAGACCTCTCATATAAAGCACGAAAAGCCAACATATATTACGAGATGGGCAATGTGAAATCTGCAATTGCCGAATGGGACAACGTACTGGAAGCACAGCCTGAATATGGTTTCGGCTACTATCGACGGGGATGGTTTAAGGAACTGGCTGGAGATATGGAAGGAGCAATAGAAGACCTTTCAATGTCTATAGTCTTAGACCCTGAATATTCTTATGCATACGTAAGCAGAGGAGACGGCTATATGAAACAAGGCAAGAAAGAATTAGCTGAAGCTGATTTTACAAAAGTAATTGAAATAGAGAACTCTCCTGAAAAATACGACTGTATTCATTACGCCTACCAAGGGATGGGTGATTATGACAAGGCAATAGCAGCTATCGATAGCATCATAGCAAGAGATTCAACAGATGCCGGAAGTTACTATGATGCTGCTTGTCTCTACTCACGAATGCAGGATAAGACAAACGCTTTACGCTGCCTAGAGAAATCGTTTGAACTTGGGTACAACCGGTTTGCTCATGTCGAACGGGATTTTGACATGGACTTCCTACGTGATACAGAAGAATTCAAGGCACTTGTCTCAAAGTATAAGTCTGCGAAAGTATCAACCTACAGGGAACAAAGCAATCATGTAACAAATAAAGAACTGATTATTACAGAGATTCCTTTTACCAAGGAAGACGGTATCTGCAAGGTGAAATGCCACATAAACGGTCTTCCACTGCACTTTGTCTTTGACACAGGGGCAAGCGATGTGACTCTTTCAATGGTGGAAGCCACTTTCATGATGAAAAACGGCTATCTATCAAAGAACGATGTCATCGGCAACCAAAGGTATATGGATGCGAATGGCGATGTCAATGTAGGAACAGTCATCAATATCAAGAATGTCAATTTTGGCGGTTTGGATCTGAATAATATCTGCGCTTCTGTTGTAAGAAACCAAAAGACTCCCCTACTACTTGGCCAAAGCGTTTTGGCACGACTTGGGAAAATCGAGATTGATAATGCAAAAAATGTGATTAAGATAACACAATAAGACTATTGCACAGTTAGTTCAATTATAAACAATTAAAAAGAGTACAATTATGATGCCAGGTAATCCGCGAATTCTCATCTGCCCATTCTGTGGCACTGAGAAACAAATCATGTCACTCATCTCAGGCAATACCTTTGGAGCTGAGTTGTGGTCAGATAACAAACAAATTGCTCCCATGCTGCCAGAAATCTCGTATGTCCAGAAATGTCCCCATTGTGGAAAATACTACATTACGGGAAGACAAGAGGTGAAGTATGCCAAGGATGGCTATTCATTTGAGAAAGGCCTCCTAACCTACCCTGAAATGAAAGAAGCATTCACACAATTATCAGAGGAGGGTTTCTTGAACGAGAAAGAGGAAATCAATGTGCGCATGATGCTTCATCACGCGTATAATGACTATTACTATAGGACAGATGAAAAGAAAGTCATCAGCGAAGAAGACAAGACCCTTTTCCATGAAAACGGCCTGTGGTTGTTAAACAATCTGATCACAGACAGTGTTATGAAAGCTGAGTTCTACCGGGAAATTGGCGAAATAGACACAGCTAAAAGCATCCTTGACTCCATTACAGTTGAAGATGAATTCCTCAAACGTATTGTCACCGGCATAAAAGAAAGATTAGAGGTCAATAATTGTCAAGTTTTCAAAGTGCAAACATCATGAGAGCTTTAGGAATAGTATTACTTGGGATAACAATAGCCGGAATGGTGTCTTGCAGTAAGCCAACACCAAGTCGTTCAATAAAAGACGACCCTTTCCCCATGGCTTATGAGAACGAACTGTTTTCCATCAACCTCCCCAAAAGTTGGGTGTGCGACTCATCAGGATGGAAAGGATTGGACTCCTTACAGAATGTGGTAGAGATATTCGACCCTAATGGTAGTGTTGTATGGTTCCACTTTGTTAAAACATTCATGCCCTTCAAATGGAAGAACATTGACGAAGCAAAAGAAATGGCCAAGACTGCAAGGGCTATAAGTGGCGATGACATGGAACTTATACATGAAATAGATAGTGTAGAGGTCGGAGGTTATCCAACGAGTATCCTATACTTTGCAAATTACGTGGATAATGACACCATTATTCAGAAACAGTTTGTCACCTATCTCCAGGATTCTCACATAGTCATTTACTTCAATGAGAACTTCTATGTCCAGGATTGGGAAGAAGCACAAGAACTTGGCGACTTGATTATAGGTACGATCAAGCTCAAAAAAGTTGAGAACCCGTTGGAAAATGACAGTGTATTAAAGAAATCAATGGAAAAAGGGCTGGAAGACCATCCTGTACAAGAAAAGTATATGAAGAATGCGACTGAAATAATAGAACAATTATCTAAAGATGAGTAAACTAAGAGCATATTGGGATTCACGCTCTCTGTTTGGGAAGATTGCAATGGCAATAGCACTGCCAATCTTTGCAATAGTAGCAGGAGCAGAACATCTTATAGCCAGAATGACTGGAGCGACATATAATGAAGTTAATATCATTGTATATTATCTTGTCATCCCATTGTCATGGACGTTAATGCTTGACTACATCACAAGAATGCCATTTCTAACACCTATGTTCATGTCAGCATGGATTATCTTTATCTGGAAAGACAAAATGATCTTCAGAAATCGATGCGACTGGGCATTCAAAAAATCCGTAGATTTTCTACTATGGTTCAAGAAGATTGGCTGGAACTATGTCGTCTGTTCCGTCATTATCTGTGTTGTAATACCCATTCTTGTTTACATCGAACTAATATATGCCATCATCAACTTAAATTAGGAAGCAATATGAAGAGAATTATTTATGTGGTTATCTTGACAGCTTTGACATCATGCAATCAGAATATGTCCAATAAGGCCAACGTTGACAACGCATCTTGCGACTCTATCATGGCAGAATCATATCAAACAAACAATGATACGATTGAACCATTTCAGACTCAGGCTGAGATAAACGAGGCTTGTTACAACGAATATGTTGCAAACGAAGACTCTGTTGAAAACGAGTTCCAAAAGTTATTGGAAGCCTTTCCTCAATATCGGAAAGAGTTCCTAAAAGAGAAGAATGCCTGGGAAAAATACCAGGAAGCGGTTCATGAGGTGTCAATATGTGAGGATCATGGAAGTTCTACCCCCATGTATGTTAGTGCAGTTCTCTCTCAGGGAACACAAATTCGAGGTGTGCCACAACACTACCTGTACCTTCATGCCCAAGGGAAAACATTCCCTACAGTAAGACGATATTCACTCCGAAAAAGATAGCAGATGCTTACTCTGCCTACATAATGGCTGTTGGTAAAGACGAATATATTGAACAGAAAACAAAATATCAGGAATCTCTTCGTAAGGAACAAAAATACTGGAATGAATTGTTGGAATGCAGAAAGAAAACTTCACAGTTATTGACTGATGACATAAAGAAGGTATATGACATAGGTACCAATCAAATGCTTCGAACGAAACTATACCAACTAAAGAACCAGAATCAAGACCTTGGAATGATAAGCGGAGAAGTCATGAAATGCGCTTTGCCGGAAGATTGCTCCGATAAAGCTCTTCTCGATTACCCAGGATTCAATATAATCTGGGCTAAACACTGTGAGAATTTAGATTGGTACCCAAATTTTGAGTAACATAATTATGGCAAGACGACTAAAGAAACCATATAGGATGATACTGAAAACAATTACCGTCATAGTAGTCTTTGTTGTTCTGAAATGGCTATGGGTAACCATTTCAACCATGGGACACGGAACGTTTGAGGGGGAAAAGACCGAGATATTGCGTAGGAGAAATTATCTTACGAATAAACTTTTGGTATCACCGGAAGGAGTGCTCAACGAAATGCCAGGAGGTATTGGCTCTCAGTTTCAGGGTGAATGGGCAATGTATTCCTGTTCCATGTTATCAGCAGCGTTAACGAATATCAGTATTCTATATCCAGACGAAAGAGAAAAGTCTGTTGAGCAGATTGACAAGCTTATAGAAATAGTGATGTCACCAGAAGTAAGGGAATATGATGCTGCAAGATGGGACGAAGACCCATTGGAGAGCTGGGATAGCGAAAAGAGCCACATGTCGTATTTGAGCATTCTTGCCTGGATGATTAGTGGTTATAAAACGGCTGGAGGTGATGACAAATATGACAATCTATATTATAGGCTATGCAGTACATTGAATTGGCGGATGAGAGAAAACCCAACCTTGAACCTGCAAACCTATCCGAATGAAGCTGTATATGTTCCAGATATGTTGGTGACTTTAGTCGCTTTGAGTAATTTTAAGAGGCAATGTGATGACCGATACCTGAACACTATAAATGAATGGCTGAATAAGGCAAAGAAAGAATGGACTGACAAGGAAACCGGTATCTTGAAATCTTTCTTGGATTACAATGGCACGGAACTATCAGAACCGATAAAAGGCTCCTACACTGCCCTAATTTGCTATTACCTGACTTTCGTGGATAAAGACTTTGCTCATGAGCAGTATGAACTACTGAAGAAGCATTTTATGCAACGTAGTCCCTTTGCCGGAATTCAAGAATATTACGACCGCAAATGTTGGTTAGGAATGGACATTGATTCTGGCCCAATCATTTTCAACCTAAGCCCTTCAGGAACAGCATTTGCGATTGGAGCTGCCACATACTTTGGCGATACTGATTTCCGAAACAGCTTATTAAAAACTGGAGAGATTGCAGGCTCTACAGTTCGTGGATGGAATACTAACCACTACTTGTTAGCAAATATGGCATTAGTTGGAGAAGCAATCACTCTGGCAATGAGGACAAGTGTGCCTTGGCATAATAATTTTAATGAGAACAAATAAAGTCATAGTGGAGAAATGAAAAAGTATTTGAGATTCTTATTATTGGGAATAGGTGTTATCATTTTGACATGCCTGACCTCTCTTATTGTCTGTAACCAAATGATAGTGAATAATGCCAATGGGAAAACATTTTACGAGATAGACAGCATCACTACATCAGACTACGGTTTACTACTAGGTACTACTCCACAAACCAGGATAGGAAGACGGACAAACTACTTCTTCAAGTATCGTATCGATGCGACAGAACGACTCTATAAAGCAGGGAAAATAAAACGCATTCTCATTAGTGGTGATGAGAACAGCCTTGACGGGGTAAATGAGGTTGAATGTATGAAAGATTCTCTCATTGCTCATGGAGTTGATGCCAATGACATCATCTTGGACGGAAAAGGTTTTAGAACACTTGATGCAGTGGTCAGGGCTGTAAAGGTATATAATATACACAGCTTTGTAATTATATCACAAAGATTCCATAACGAAAGAGCTATTTATCTTACAGAATATCTTGGCCATGAAGTACATGACATTCAGGGCTACAATGCCGCTGACCCCACATCAAAAATGGCACTTATGACTTATGTACGCGAATATTTTGCAAGGGTTAAAGTTTTTGTCGGCATACTCACGGGCAAAGAACCCGCAACTTATGAAAAAGGGGAATAAATACCAGGGCTGTCTTTAACCTACCTCAGTTGCTAGCCTTATTATTCTCATAGAGGTATATCCCTATCAGTCCAAGTGCAACAACAACATCTGTGAGATTCCACATCGCCCTGCCAAGAGAGACTTTAATAAAAGGCTGAAACAACAGTGCCAATGCGCCAAAAGTTATCGCCAGTGGTTTAATCTCCTTTATCCAATAGTTATACGCAAAAAGCGCAAATAATACCATTGAGACAAATCTCACTAATTGATAATAACCATAAGGCATCGGGGCAAGGCATAATAATAGTAATGCCGACAACAACAAATAAAGAAGTTTTATATTCATTATAAAGTTCTATCCTATAATAATTACACCTCGTATTCACTCATCCTCATCGATGTAATTACGTCCCTCATTTACCTTGATAGTAACTAACAAAGACTGATTATAGGCACTTTGATGCAAAAGTAGTGCAAAATCATTTGTGCCATCCTTTCGCCCAATCCTGATACCAATAGGATTGAAACCGTCCTTCAATCTTTCGAACTTGCCACGTAAATAATTCATATATTCACGTCTGCTCGACATTTCATAGAAAACAGCATCAGACGTATAATGAAAATCTTTATCAAGATAAGGTTCTAAAATTTCTACATCTAGGTTTTGCCAACACGAGGCAATCTTTTCAATTAGTTGCTTTTGAGAGAGCACCTGCGGTAACGGATTGTTTTTATCCTTTAACAATGAGATTGTCTCAAACTTTGCAGCATACGCTGCACCACAGATATTCTTCTGGCCGTTTGTATCAAAACACCACAAGTCTCCAACCACTAATACAGGCAAGATTCCGCGCTTTTCTACAGATTTGGCAATGAATTTCATATCTAGAAAAGAAATGTCATCCTTGTTGGGCATAACATAAAACCAGGTATCATGTGAGTCACCATCCATTCTGTAAATTAGATCTGGTTGTTGTTTTAAAGACGAGAACAACCCCTGAAAGACTCCCGGCTTTCTTACATTATGATATTTCCACGTATCTTCCACCCTTCTTATGTTGGAGCCGCAATGACAAAAACTCTCATACAGCGTCTCTACAAGAAAGTGTTGCACTCCTTCCATTGACATTATATCGCCTTTATTCTCACCACATGCACATTGGTGAGTATAGACATACGGTTCGCCATTTGAAATCAGTCTCATCATAATTATTGCATATAAAAAGATTTGTCTATGTGTTACCTTAGGATAAGAAAATTACTCTTTTTTATTTAAGCGTTTTAAATATAGCAAAGCAATATCCATTTTCAATTCATCAATTTTCTGGGTGTCATGAGCAAAGAACTCTTTTGCAATATCTGTTAATAGGTCCCAATCAACCCATTCAAAATATGATCGAATTAAACTATCTGTATCATTATACCAAGGTTTGTTTTTCAACACCTCTCGTAGAAAGTAATTAGAACACTCTTTACCGTATTTGGGTTCAATGAACTCAATAAACGACTTCATATCCAATGTACCTCCGATAACACATTCACCTGAACCCACTTGACCATATTCCTTCTTTATAATGCTATTAGTCCTTCTAACATATACAAAATATTCGGTGTATTCATCATCTCTTTTATTCTGGGCCCTTTGATTCAGAATAAAGCAATTGTAAACCTCTTTTAGCAGCCTAGGTGAAAATGTGTCATTCGTTTTAGATAATTCATCTTTAGTAATTCCAGATATTTTTCGGGGCAATTTTTCTTTGTCGTAAAGAATATCATCCATCATCTCACAATACTTGGGGTCATTATACAATGACTCCAGGTAATCAACCTGTTGATTTGAAATATATGGATAAGACAAACCAATTTCTAACAGTGATTGAGTTACTTCTTTTGAGCGTTGAGATAACTCCCATAAGCAAAAAGCATATTTCGTCAATATTTGATTTAACTTATCAACGTCTTTTGCTCTTCCATACAAGTAAGCCAATCCTGGAACAACATACTCATTCGTTGCCTGACATCCATTATAAAAGAAATATGTATAAAAGTCAATTAGGCCACCAAGATTCTTTGCCTTTGAACATTTAGAACATTCTGCGTGTCTCTCTCTAACAGACATTTTCTTGAGTTCGTCTTCGGAATAACGTTTATCAGATATATATGAATCCTCATTATAAAAGTCATTAAAAATATCATCAGGATCTTCATCGATGCTTTTATCTTCATAAACCTCAATTCCTGAATCGAATGTTTCTGTTTCGTCTTCAAGAGCGAACATGTCCTCTTCGCGTTCTAAATCCTCTTCATCATATTCGTCATCATAATCATCGTCAAGCTCAAATTCTGGAATCAAATCTAATGATTTAAATACCATTATCTCATCACCATATTCATCAATAATTGTATCTTCGACAAAATCATCCTCGTTAGGTTCCCAAAATGAAAGGTTACTATTAGAACTACAGATTAATTGAGTGAGGCTTTGTTCCAAATCGTCAGAATAAGGAAAAGCAAAAATGCTAAGATCAGACTCTGGTCTTAAATCATCCGCATTTGTAACTTTAGCCAGAAGAACTTTCCCATCAGAAATAGAATCTTCTATTAGAATTTCTTTTATTATGTATTTCATAAACAATTATAATTATATTATTATTCAAGCAAATCTTTATTGATAGTGTTCTTATATCTATATTCAATAACTACATCTCTGTCTAGTAGGTGTAAACAACATTTCTTCCAAACTCCATTTTCGAGATGTAAAGTAAGACTGTATTCGCTATAATCAACAGGTTGCCAACCAAATGGAGAGATAGCCATTAAAGGATAACCTCTTAATTCTATCATGTCGTCCTCTTTTTTATATAGTCTCATCGGTTTAGCTGACATTTGAGCAGAACCATTATCGTTATTGAACATTCTTACAATAAAGCCATCTCCAGGCTTTATATCATAGCCTTTACACCCATTCTTATTTACTTCTATTTGAATAGTTCTCAAACATTTTTGTAAACCTTTAACAGGAACGCCATGTTCAAACCTTTGGTGCTCATTAGATTTAAACACTAAAACTTCCCGTAAAATTGAAGGTATTTGTTCTTCTTCATTATCATACTTCTTGTTTTGCAAATTGACATTTTCTATATCAAATGTATTCTTATGACTAACGAACATTTCTATGTTAATGTTAGCATGAGTCAAATTATCCAAGATAAGGGTATATAATTTTACCAGATAATCTGTAACATTGTCATTCTTTAGTATTCGACGAAATAATGAATCTTCATTTAGAGTTTTACACAATCTATTTACTTCAGAATCAAGATTTGAAATATAAGAATTAAATAGTGACGTGTGAATTGTTCCTTCTTCTACTTCAGGACATGTGTTTGCATCTAATGCCATCCATGCATAATAAAATGGATACTTATATTCTTCAATCTTTTCAATTGTATCAACGACTTTACCGCTTTGCGTTTTTTTATACAACTTTTTTAAGGAGTCCTGTATAGAGCATAGCTTTTTCAACCCTTTTTCCAACTCATTAACCGTCAAAGATTCAATCTCAGGAGAACTATTTAGTTCCATAGATTTTATAATTCCTGTATCGATAACACATGGATCCAACATCACGTCACCATAATTTGAATGAATAACGTTGGGGAATTGATTTTCGATAACACTAATCAAATGCTTTAAATCTTCGGAACCCAACAAATTAGGTGGTAAATTAACAAAAACAGAATCTTTTATTACGGAATCAACTTTTTTCAAACCTTCTTTTGCAACAACATAAGCTTGTTTAATGTTGCATATTTTAAAGTTACATAGAGCAATAAAGAAATACACCTTTGGCATAAGCATTGGCGTTTTCCCCTCTTCAATACTATTTTGAAATAACAACTTATATACTTCGACAAACAATTTCAATGATTCAACTATCCCATCCAATTCGGCACTTGTAGAAGCATTGCTGTTTTCCTCAAATAGCTTATATGCTGAGTTCATTAAACTATCTTCATCATATTGATGCGTAGATTTAAGTTGAGAAATAATTGATTCTGCGGATTCTTTTGAAATAGATTCAACATATGCGTGTCGATGTTTCTGCCCTATTTCAGTTGTATAACCATAAAACTCGATAATTCTTAAAGGAGAAGGCATTGTAAATCGGATGCAGGAAACTCCTACTCCACTTCTAAATAATTGACACTCTATTGGCGTTAATGAATCACCATTAGCCTGAATATGATTATATATAATTCTATCCAGTACCAATTCCGTAATTTCATCCCCAAATTCAAAAACGGAAGTTTTACTTATCTTAAAATTTCCAATTTCGGATATATAAAAATGAATATTCCGTTTTGTTGATTCGGCAACTATATCGGTTTCAAATGTCCCTTTATTATAACAAAGGCCATTCATCCATTCCTCAAAGCGAGTAGCATGGAAAGAAAAGTTATTTCTATAAATCTCTATTTTTTCCCACATTCAACAAATTCAATTTGAAATTATAATTCCACCTAGAAATAGATAATCTGCAATTACATGGCTGTATATGTTTATAGAAGATGCCCTATTTAATCAAAGTAACTTGAATTAAACCCTATATTATTCATGAAAGCCGCCAGTGCAAGCAACCTTCTACTATCTCCACAGGCTACATTAACCATGTAAGTGCGAAACTCATCTTTTTCGCGATTGCTTAACTCTTTAGCGATCTCTGTAGCCTCGTCCTGGTTCATCTTTATAATATCTTGAAGAATAGGAAATATTTCTTCTTGCGAATCAACATAGAAGAAATCCACGAATAAAGCGTAAATATCAGGTTCATTAGTTCTAATCCTGCCACCATATGAAATACCCAATATACTCAGACCGACAAGAGCCAGAGCCTTTTTCTGTTTAATACTTAGCGTATCTAACATCGTGTATCTAAATATAAGTTATTACAACAAGACAAGAATACTTGATACTATTATTAAAGCCAAAAGCACTCCTACGCAACCACTTTTCTTAGATTGGCTCTTGCTTCCTGCTAAAGCTTTTATATCCATTTTCTCAATGGGACCGCCTACCCTAATTCCATCATCATACTCTTTTACAACCCGTTTAAACTCTTCCCAGTCTGATATTCTTGGGGCTTTAGCATAGTAGCTATTCGCGCCAAACATCTTTGCATAAGAATCAGAATCCGAATCAACTCCAGGATCATGGTTTGGCTCCCACCATACAGCAAAACCTTTCTGGACATCAACATACATCATCGCTAATGGAAGATGGAATTGATGACCACAAGAAGGGCATTTTGCAATATTGATTTTGTCTTCCATAACCATGCTGCGGTTCGCCTCATTCTCACCCCAGATAGTTCTGAAGAAGTAACCAGTATATTGATGAGAGCACCTTGGACATTCAATAGCTATTTTTACTAACTTACTCATAATAGAAAATTGACAACTGTGTTTTTATTCTGATATGTAGTTAGATTGAACAAATGAACAATTGTCCAATCTAACTACATCTAATAATACACTATCATTTTACATATTAGCCATATAATCAAGTGCTTCTGCAACATTCATTGTTGGCAGACCACAAAGAGTAGAAGTCAGTTTCCACAACTTCATCTCGGCATCAGCAATTTCACCATCGATCATCATCAGTGTTCCGAGGAAAGCAGCAACATACTCTTTTTGTCCTGTACTCATGTTAGATACCGTAATGATGCAATCTGCAGCATCCATTGCTTGCGCTGCGGCAAACAATGATGGCATATTAGATTCAGAAACTCCAAAACGAGCCAATTCTAAGGCGATGGCCTTCTTCTCGTTTTCTGCAAACACTCCATCAGCAGCAGCCATCGAAATGGCTAATCTTACAATTGCTGCAAATTCTTTCTTTTCGAATGTCATAACAATTTAGTTTAATTGTGATGCTGATTATCCAAGTGCATCGTTTAGAGTTTGAATAAGCATGATGAAGTTCGTGGATATCTTGCTAAAGCAAACGACTATTCAAAATGCCATTGATAGTTGAGTTAATTCTGTACAAATCCGATTCGGCGACGCTCTGGCTCGACACCAGAAGACTCCATCTTCTTTCTCATCTGTTCATAAGATTGCAAATCACTTGAACTGACTGATGGATTATTCTCTTTGATAACCTCTTCGAGAAGAGACTGAGTAATATCCACATCATCCTCAAAAGCTCTTGTCGCAGCATCGTTGACTATATATGCTATATCAGAAGCCACGAAGTTTTCTGTCATCTCTGCAAGACGAGCATAGTCAATATCGTCTGATGCTGGTCGATCTTTCATGTGGATTTTAAAGATTCCCTGTCTGGCTTCTTTATCTGGAACAGGAATAAAGATAACTTTATCCATACGTCCTTTACGAAGAATTGCCGGGTCTATCAAATCTGGACGATTTGAACTGGCAATCACAAATATACGGTCTTTGCCACAATTGTTCATTTGTGAAAGGAATTCATTTACCTCTCCTGATTCACTTGAATTATTGATTTTACTACGATTTGGAACCAAGGCCTCAAATTCGTCAAAATTCAGAATCGTGGGCGCATTTTTCCTTGCTTCATCGAATAAAGCACCTATCTTTTCCTGTGATCCATGTACATATATGCTTGCAAGGTCGGATGACTTGACAAACACATAATTGTAGCCTGCTTCTTCAGCAAATTTCTCAGCAATGAAAGATTTTCCGCATCCTGGAGGACCATAAAGTAGCATTCCATTAGGAATTTGTATCTTGAAGCGTTCCGCTTTCTGTGGGTCTTTCAAGATGTTTATAATCTTCTTCTGCATGATAGATTTTATCTCATTCATACCAGCAACATCAGCAAAACCATTACCATGCTTTGGCTGAATCTTGTTTTTTTCTTCTGTCTGATTTACACGAGTCATAGAAATAGGCGGAGCATCAATTTCTATCTTACGTTCTATTGCATCCAAGAACTCCTTGGCAGAAGCAAAACGTTGGTTTGGATCTGGAGCTAATGCCTTGACCATAACTTTCAATAAATCATTATCAATCTCCATTATTTGTATATTTGGTAATGATAAAGGCCCATTTCGTTTTTCCACAATAGCCTGAACCTGTTCTTGCAAGGTTAATCCTGCAAGATTTGCTTCCCAAGGCATAATTCCGAAAATAAGCTTGTAAAGTACAACTCCTGCAAAGAACAAATCAGAACGAACACTACCATCGCCAAAGAAGCGTTCTGAGGCTACATAATATAAGTTCTGACCATGCCAAGATTTTGTATCAGGCTTTAAATCGGCATATCTTGCTGCACCAAAATCTATGAGCTTAAGGTTATTTAGATTACCCACAGTATCAAGCATAATGTTCTCAACGGTTATTTCATTATGAATCACCGGACGTTCAAGAGTGTGGATAAAGTTGATGGCAGAGAGGAGTGCAGACATAACCTGTCGAATCTCCATCGGGCTAAGGGTTCCACCTCTATACAAATATACAAACTGTCATTAAGATTCTCTCCCTTGACATACTCGGTGACAACATACAACAATTGATGACCGTCCCTTTCAAGCTTTCCAGAGTCAACAAATGAACATAAATTCATGTGATTTAGACTACTGGCTAACTCAACCTCGATAACTTGCCCATCCTTGTCATACTGATACACTTCAAGTTCCTCCATGAAAATCAATTTCAGGAACTTTACTTTTCCTTTTTCATCCTTAACACGATATGTCTGAGCATAGCTGCCTTCTTTATGCGGGAAGACAACTACATACTTTCCGATGTTGTCGTTTTTCTTGAATAGGAACATAATAACGATTTCTAATTTTTTACAATAATAACTTCAGCAGGACGAATCAAATGTCCCTGTCTTGTATAGCCTTGCTTTTCTATAGATACTATGTCACCAGTCTCTCTACCTGGATCCGGTTCTGTATCTGCTACTTCACATAGTTCCTCAATGGATTTGTTATTCTCGAATTCAATTTTCTGCACATTAAATTTCTCCAAAACTCCCAATGCTTTTTTCTTTGCATTAAGAAGTCTATTGATAGCTTTCTTCGTTGTTTCATCCTTGTCCAATTCACGCTCTTTAATTGTTTGTTCTGCTCTTTCGAACGTGTCCAGGACAGTCAAAAACTCACAGAAAATCTCGTCAATTTTCTTATCTTGACTTTTTTCGAACTCTTCAAGTTTATTTCTTAATGTAAGATTCTCTCTTGATAGTTCAGAAACTTTATTAGCTATTTCACTTCTTACACTCATAGGATTCTATTTTAAAGAATTATACTTATTCAAATCCAACGCATCCAAATTAACCTCTTCACTTTTGACAGAAGATGCTAATGGAATTACTTTCTCTTCATCCAGAATCGGGAAAGTAAAGTCAGCGGCCAAACGCTGGGCTGGCTTTCTGAGGGTCGCCTGTGCTTCGGTTATCTCTTTCATCGTATATTTTTTCGACTTCAGAGCCTTAATTTGAGACTTTACTATGTCAGAGTTTGAAGCATCTTGCTGTAACCCTAAAACTTTATATGGATTCTTCATATCAATTCAATTTTAATATTTTTGCAAATGAATCTGGGACAGCACCATCTGGAGAAAAACTCACAAAATATGCCAAGCCCTTTCGTAAAGCTTGTCCCTTACTATTCAAATTTAATCCCAACATAATACTCATTCTGTTATCGTCTGATAATCCTTGCATTATCTTAAAGAAGGAACTAGCAAATGTACCAGAATGTTTCTTAAACGATGTACTTCTATTTTGCAGAATCTTATCTAAAACACTTCTAACAGAATAGCTTTCATAAGATTCTCCAATAACATACTCCCAAATGCACAGGTCACACAATGTGGCAAGGTTTTCACAAACTTCCTCATCATTCTTATTATTCAGATAAATCCTATATACTTCATTCAACGCTTCTTTCTTTGACATCTTGTCATTATTGACTTTCTGAACAATCATGCCCATATCGACTATCTTTTGGAAAGAAGAACCTGCTATCTGAACAGCCTCTTTCAATGCCTGCTTGTCCACCTGCCTATTATCCTCTACACATATTCTAACAAGAGCTTTTAGAACGCCTTCCAGATTCTGTTTAACCTGAATACTAGACGGAGCCGTTTTATAAATACGTGCAAGAAGGACAGCACCTTCTCGTTCTTTCATCGAATCATCATTGAGTCGATGAACAACTTCACCATTTGCATAATTTGAGAAAGCCAACGAAAGAGGTGCCTCATTAAAAGACTGGCAAATTATCTCATACACATCTATGAATTTTTTATAATCCAACTTAGACTTTATATCTTCATTCATGCGACTTGACACAAATGATTTCAATGATGCATATAACTTGGAGAAGTTTCTAATCTCTGAAAGTGATGAAAAAGCAGAACGAATCGTCGTAAGACTTCCTGAGATTGCCTTTTTGCAGCTTTCAGCCTTTTGTTGTGCTTCTTTATACGTCGAATAATCATTACCAGAGAAACCAAATCTTACACCAAGATTTAAAGCATCTTCATCATTGCCATACCCTTGCCCTATTTCATAATCCAAAGCCTCCTTTATGGATTTTCTGACAGTTGACAACTGATTTGCCAAATATGGTGATGCCGTAATACAATCCTGATCCAAGTTAAGTTCCATCAAATCATCCAAAGCTTCCTTTTCATCAGTGAAGAACTGCTCATATTTAGGATAATTGTCACGAATGAAAATTTCCATTCTAGAAGACAATGAAACTTGAACATCCTTAATGGCAATATTGTGATTATCTACCGGATCATCAAAATTAATATTATCTGGCAGATTGTCATAATCATAATCACTTGTTTGACCTAAACTGCCTTGAAGAGTAAATGTAAAATCATCATCCCAAGAAGTATAATCCAAACTCTTCACAAACAACCTGTCGGTATATACAGCAGAAAGCCAAATTGATATAGCATATTTCAGGATTTTCTCCTTAGCTTTGCCCGACTCAACTACACATAATGCCGCAATGGCAACATTACGGAACTGGTTGTCATTCTCAATATATGCAGGGTACATTGCTATGAGCTTGTCGAAAGCCTTGTCATACTGTTCCTCATTAAACATTCCCCTTAATATATATGACTCCAATTTGCTCTTGTAAGAGTTGAATTTTGAAGATGTATCAGTCAACTTACTAGATATTTTAGCCTTATATTGGTCAATCTCTTGTAAGAAAGAGGTTGCCTCTGCGACCGTCATTGTCCCTTCAATAACAGACTTTATCTTCTTATTGAACTCTAAAAGATACTTCTCGGACTCCTTTATGTAAATATTTTCACATAAAGTTAAGAGAGACGTTTCATTAGGAAGATACTTCTTCAACAGTTTTTCTGCATCAGCAGGCCGAGTAGACTGTAACAAATAACAAGCATAGCGGTAAGCCAAATCATCCTTAAGCGATTCATGCGATTTCAAATCCAACGCATTGACTATACGCTGCTCCTTTGACAGGTCAATAGAACCCGATTTGACATTACAAATTAGAGAACGCAATTCCGCACGTCCTTTATAAGAAGAAAGATTCTCTGATTTAACTGCTTCATAGAATGCAATCGCCTTTTCGTATTCAATATCAGACTCCAGTTCGGTTGCACAAGACCATTCTAACTTAACAATATCTTTCGTTAAAATGTCAACTTTTTCTTTCGCATAATCCGAATTACACTGGGCGTTTAATAAGGTTCTTACTTTAATAAAGCTGTCAATTGCCTTTTCCTTTGGCTGTGCCTTTGCTTTATTGTACAGCAAATCTATATAGCTGTCCCACAGTGCATAATATGAAGAATCCTTAATGTCTTTTGTATTCTCTACACTTTCTGAAATTTGAGAAATAGTATCTTCCCCAAACTTTATTTTTTGCCCCAGGGAACTAACTTTAGAAAAGTCGCGGTTACGCAATTCTATGAAAAGTGGCAGCCAATACGTCTGATAACCTTTTATTCTATCTAAGATTTCATACGCTTCTTGTTCTTTGCCACCATCATAAGCATTTCTGGAAAGGAGGACAAGTTCCTTTAAAGCATCTTCTTTTGATGACTTGAAAGACGAATTGACCTTACCATCTTCACATAAACCTAAAACGAGATAATAGCACTCTTTTTTCTCCGAAGTTTCGGATGAATATTTACCTTTATTACAATAAACTTCTGCAAGTAGTGTTTCTGCTTCATTATCAACACCCACCAGTGATTTTGCTTCTTTCTCAGAAAGCTCAAAATCCTGTTCTTTTATCAACTGCCGAATTATCTGTTTTTTCCTCTCTAACAACTGTTTATCAAATAAAACAGATATTGAATGATTGATAATGGATAGTGCATCAGGCGATTTCTTATTCTTAGATTCATTTAGTGAAACAGTTACATAATAACTATTCACGTCGCACTTTTTTTGAATCAAATACTCAGAAGCCGTATATGCATAAGCATTATCATTCAAAGAATCCAGTGACTTGCAGAATGCCGTCCTTAATTCTTTTGTATGCAAAAACTTCTTATGCTTATCCGAAACAAACTTGACAACTTCTTTCGCAATATCCGAAGATGGTGAAATCAAATTGGCAAAAAAGAGCGTACTTTCTTTGACATCCCAGTATTTTTCCAAGAAAGACATACTCTTATGTCTTTTTATCTTAGATATAGCAGAATCAAAGAATAGTTTTTCAAACGACAATATACCAACAAATGGAGACAGTACATCTACAATGGTATCATCATCTGTATTATCATGAATAAGCTGTTTCAGCTCACTTTCATTAATCTTTGACTGATTACCATTTGAAACAAGGTTTTCAGCTTGATTTATGTAGATGAAGTCAAATGTTTTCTCAGAAATAAACAAACGGCAAATATTGATTGCAGACTCAGGATCAGCCTTTTCTGCAATCTTTGCTATTCGTGTTTTCAATGAACCAATCTGAGTATCAGTAAGCTTCAAGTCTTTAGCCATTTTAAGCAACTGCTTTACTTCTGTAGCATTTGCCCGAGCACTTAACTCTTCAAGTACATGAACACACCTTGTGTTGTTAAAATGATTATCTGATGAAAAATATTCAGATGCAAAAGAATCAAATAAAACAGAAGTCTTATAATCTGACTTTTTCGCAAAGGAAGCTGACAATGAAACCAGTTCATTAGCAGCATCTTTGCACAACAACGAATCAGAACAGAACTCAGAAATTTTCTTAGGATTTTTTACATCCACATCCTTATTTAAAACGACATTCGTGACAGCTTCAATCGCAAGCTTTTTAAAGTCTTTATCCAAAGACAAGAAAGGGATCAATAGCTTTATGATGCGAGAATATCGATTCTTAGACTTCAACAAATCCACAAATGCCCTTATATCAGATGTACAGTTCTGCTCATACTGATTCAATTCGGCAATTGTTTCATTGATTAACTGGTCATAAGAAGAAGTTTGCTGGGATTTAGAAAAAGCCAGATAAGCATGGTATCTATGACGTTTCTCATCATAAGCACGATTATTTTTCCGATAAGTCTGAATTGCATCAATCAACAAAACCGCATCATGATAGTTTTCACCTCTAAATCTATCATTAGCGTATGATTCCATGTTATTCAAGTGAGTAGCCAGACACCTCTCATAGTCATGCCTATTCTGCTCATTTGAATAACCTTGTAAATCGACAATGTCTTTAAGGGCTTTCAACTTTCCTTCCACGCCTTGTGAATGTGAAACAAACATGTCGGCCAGATGGACTATTGCAAGTTCCTGATTGCCTAAAAGAGACCGGTAAATTTCTTCAGCCTGTTCTAAGCTATTTCCTGATACCAGACGGTCTGCTTTATCCAAGCGACTATCATAGTATTTGCCTTTTATCCAGCTTATTAATCCCATTTTATTTTATTATCAAAGTATCACCAACATTTAATGGAGTTTCAATAGTTCTGTTATTTTGCTTAGCAATTTCATCTGCACGGGTTCCCGTTCCATAGAACTTTTTACTTACTGACCAATATGAATCCCCTCGCAACACAACATACTTATAGTTAGAACTTGGCTGTTCACTTACTGTCTTACTCTGAGCCAACTGGGTATTTAAGACCTTAACAGAATCCTTTAATTGAGTCAATTCTTCTGTTACGGATGACGGGACAGAGGGCTTTTGAGTGAAAAGCATTACACCCAATCCCGCAGCCGCTATAATAGCGACTGCGGAGATAGGTTTCCAAATATTTGTTTTATGTCCTTCTTCAGGAATCTGTTCTATCACACGATAGATGCTTAGATCGCTTCCGCAACAAGGACACTTTACGTCTTCATTAAGGAAATCTGGGATACCAGTTTTCCCGCACACTGGACACTTAGTGTTTTCTACCATACAAAATGTTATTTACTAATTCTATCTGATCCACCTCCAGTAGGAATATTGACATTCCCAATAAGATGTTCATTTGCTGACAAAATATCTCTAGCTCTCTGAACATTACCTTCATTCAACGCTGCCATGAACTGATTGAATGCAACCAAAGCTTTATTTGCCCGTACTGGATCGTCCTGGTCATGGCCAGCAATATTTAGCAAGAATCCATGAGTAAATAATCCATACTTCTCTGTCAGGTCATCCAACTTGTTTACTGCATCGTTCTTCTCCATTGGTGAAGAAGCATTCTTGTAGCGTTCAAGCTCTCTACGCATTGCTGCTTTATCTTCGTCTTTGATAAAGCGGCCAAAGTTTTCTAATTGTATTTGAGCAATAATCAACTGTACAGGAATATCATCATCCTTAGTAGTTGCAACTTGACTTGCAGACTTCAATGAGTCCTCTATCTTAGCCCAATCATCACTCTCGGGTGAATAATTACAGGTTGAGATGGTATCAATAGCTTTCTGCAATTTTTCGATAAAATCAGCTTTTTTAGTGTCGCTTATAGAAGGATCATTCATTACTCTATCAAAAATTGGTGATATAGTTTCCAAACAATGTGCATCTTTAGCCCCTCTACTTAAAACGACATTGGTAGTTTTTCCTGTTGCAGGAACTCTCACCCTTACATTCATAGTTTCATCTTCATTCAAAGAAAACGTGAACTGCAATTCACTATGAACCGGAAGATTCTCTTGTATGTTAAAGAAGCCAGTTCCTTGTTTTTCTTTTTGGTCGTTTTCTGCGTCACTAAATAACTTTACTCCAACGATTTTTTGATTTTCTACCAATGTATAGAATTTTCGATTTTCCTCGCAAGGTAAAGGAGTGTTCTCATCAATAATCTTCTCATACTGCACATTGTCTGCATCATCCGAAATCAGGATAAATGTCTTATGCTTGGTGGTATGACTTACCTGAACTCCACCATCTTCTACAGATACTTGCTGAATTGCATCTATAGATTGATGACAATGAGGACACAATGAAGTACCTGCAGGAATGGCCTTGCCACAATGTGGACACTCAACCTCAGTACCAAGAGAATGAGATAAGATAGCAGCTCCTTCTGCTATAGCTAGCATAGGCTTCTCTGAAGAGAGGATTTTATCCTTTCCATACTTATCACAAAGCATTTTCCTTACGAGAGGTATGCATGAAGATCCACCAACCAAAAGAATACTGTCAATAGTGTCTATTGGATAAGCTGTCTTCTCCAGGAGGTCATCAATCAGATCCAGAGTGCGTTGAACAAGAGGGCGAATCATACTCTCGAATCTTTCTCGCGTCAACTTAACTTCAATATCAATGGGATCCTTGTCTTCATTTTCCAATCTGTCATATATTGAAATTGTTGCAGATTCTGATTGACTAAGAGCTTTTTTCACGCTCTCAATTTCTTTCTTCAACTCACCTTGAAAACCAAATTTTTTCCTGTCTGGCAAAGAATTAATAACTTCATGAATGTCAACATTGTTAGCTTTCCCTGCTTCTGAAAGAACATATTCAGATAATAAACGGTCAATATCATCACCGCCAAGCCAACGGTCACCACCTGTACCTGACTCGATGAAATTGCCCCCAGAAGCGACCAAGATAGACAAGTCAAATGTACCACCTCCAAAGTCATATACGAGGAAGATTTTATCTTCATCAGCAGCCATTTTGTCAGCACCATAAGAAATAGCTGCTGCAGTTGGTTCTGCCAATAATCGTTGTACCTTTAAACCTGCTAATTCAGCAGCCTTACGAGTGGCAGTTTTCTGCTTTTCATTAAAATAAGCAGGAACAGTAATGACTGCATGGGTGACTTCACCACCAAGCTTCACGGAAGCATCATTCTTTAACTGACGAAGAATCTCTGCGCTGATTTGTTCAGGAGTATACTCCCTGCCATTCATGATAACAACAACAGACTCGTCTGTTCCTCCAGACATCTTTGAAATACCATAAGGGTACATATCCTTATCAGCTTTCATTTTTTGTACCTGAGGGTCAGAAATGGAAGCACCCATAAGACGTTTTGCTGACACTACTATATTAGGGGCATATTTCCCCCAATTTTTGTATGGAGCATTACCGACAGTAAAGCTTCCGCTTTTGTCAATGGCTACACATGAACGACATAGGTCCTCATTATTTGGGCCTGTTGCAATAACTCTCACAGTTGCATCCTTAAATGCTACAACGGAATTAGTGGTTCCGAGGTCAATACCAATTGATTTACCCATAATAAATTATGTTATTTAAATTATTTAATATCTTTCGTTAGAGGTTGAACAGGTTGATTCCTGCTAACTAAAAGTTCACGAATATCGATATTCAATAAATCAGATATTCTAGATAACGTCTGCAAGTCAGGCTGAGTGGTATTCGTACACCACTTCGAAATGGTCACTGGATCTTTGCCCAGCTGCTCTGCCAACCACTTGTTGGTTTGACCAGCATCTGCGAGTACCGCTTTAAGTCTATTTAAATTCTCCATAAACAATAAAATTAAATTTTGATGCAAATTTAATAAATTATCTCGTAACAACCATCAATATCCAGAAAAATCTTCATCAGATTACAGATTAACAAAAAAAGTCTCATTTCTTATCAAATACTACCAGTTATTACACTTTTTCACAAAAGACAAGAATTGTATCTCACTGTTATCCCCTTTTTCTTATCATTCTTGAATGATGGCTCACTTGACCTTCTTCTGCTTTTCAAAAATCCTCCTTTCCATCCCTGTAGTAGTCCACATCCTGATACCTTACAGACTGCTTTTACTACATTCTCAATCTCTTACCCATTCCTTCATTTATTTCATTCCACGTCACAGCCCCTTTACCTGCCAATGGACATTCATTGTTCTACATGCTCCCTGCTTATAGCGGAATGATACGCAGCCCCTTCGCGTGTCCTACTACGTCCGATGGCCATGACGTGCCCAGTCTGAGCGTTGGACTGTCGAGCATCCTTCTTTTCGTATCTGTCACTGAATTGTTCTTATTCCGACTTCCTCATTGATGACTTTTCCGTGCGAAGCGAGTCACACTTACTTTTTCCGTCGCAAAGTTAGTGCAAGCCGTATTCTGCAAGTACCAGCTGCCTTATTCCTCGATTTTTTTCAAAAACTTTTTGCCGTCTGCTGCACAGCCAATAAAAACTTTTCATAGCCCAAGGGTGAAATAATTCGGAAATTCCTTGCATTCCCATACTTCCCTTGCCAACTCTTAAAGCAACGTAAAAAATAAATGTTTCACTTCTAAAAATTCAAAACAATGAAAAAGATCGAGAACAATTTCGCAGTAACAGGTTTCGTAGGTAAGGATGCAGAAATCCGTCAGTTCACAACCGCTTCAGTAGCACGTTTCTCACTGGCTATCGGCCGTAACGAGAAGAACGGCGAAGAGAACAACCGCGTATCGGCTTTCGTCAACGTGGAAGCATGGCGTAAGAACGAGAACACCGAGTCATTCGACAAGCTCACCAAGGGTGCAATGCTCACCGTGGAAGGTTACTTCAAGCCTGAGGAATGGAGCGATCAAGAAGGTGTCAAGCATCAGCGAGTGCTGCTGGTAGCCACCAAGTTCTATGAGACTCCCGACAAGGAGGAAGAAGCTCCTGCGGAGGAGAAGAAAACTTCAAAGAAGAAGGCCAAGTGAGCCTTCTTCTTCCCTCTGCAATGCAGATTTCCTGATTAAAGGGAAAAGAAAAGAGTTAGATTTCATTCGATTATTCACCATCAAACATTTTAGATTATGCTTTACACACACTATCGGACGCATCGGCAAGGATTGCCAAGTCATCACAGGAACGCACGGAACATTCATGGCGGTTGACATAGCCGTTGATGATTACTCCAAAGGTCAGAACATCACTACATGGGTAAGGGTACGCAGCAGCAGGGAGAACCATGTCCGTCTGGCTGAATATCTCACCAAGGGAAGGCTCATTCTCGTGGAGGGAACTATCTCCACATCCCAGTGGAAAGACCGCCAAGGCGAGAGCCACACACAAATCTCCATCAATGCGGACAGCATCGCTTTCGTCAATGCAGGGAAGAAAGAGGAGCAGAGCGACAACCCGAAGAAGGCTGCCAAGAAAGGAGCTAAGGCGAAGAACACACCCCAGCCACCGCAGGACGCTCCAGCACCTGACGAGAAGGACATGCCATTCTAACGAAGAAAGGAGGATGCAATGAGATACGCAAGGCTATTTGTTTCCTATCGTGGATATTGGGACATCAGCGTGGATTTGGATAGCATAGACGGTGGCTATCATGGCTATCAGTACACCTGCATCGTATTAGGCAGTGGAGCAGAAATAACCTGCTATAGGGATGAATTTGAGTTTGTGGACTAATAAAGGTGAATATGGATTGGCACATCGTATATGCAAAGTTTGACGGATGCAAGGGCTTCAAGGCTTTTGACGTTAACGAGGGAAGGCAAGTCGGAAATCTGATTTACGCTTCTCTGATGGAGAACACGGAGGACACCCGGCAGAAACTACAGAAGCTGGCAGACTTGAACAAGGAGTATCACCTTGTGCTGCAACTTCGCAGGAAAGGCAGAGTGTGCTTCCAGACAAAGTAAAAGGTAACGGGCAGACTAACCATCTGCCCACAATTTCTAATCATTATGGCAAAGCAAAAGACTGAAAACGAAGAGTACAAAAGACTCTTGGAAAAACACGAGGCTCTTGGCGACCTCACGGATGAAGCTCTTGACACCCGCAGGGAGTGGTTCATTCAAGAGGTCATCAACCACTATGACATGGTGGAGATAGGAACGCTCTACTTCGGTGATATGGTTATCGACGTGGAGAGCGTCTACTATGACAAAACGGAGCATCGCCTGATGATTCATATCTCCTGCAAGGAAATGGAGGGTGACATCATCTACACATCCCTGCAGAGGGAGAAACAAGGCAAACTGGTGGAACTGGTATTCGAGGAAATGAAGTGCCTCGAAGAAGGACCGACGTTGCAGGGCATGATGATTGACGGAAACAACATCTTGTATCGAAACGTCTTCATCAAGGAGCTGAATGCCGAAGTCAAGGTGACGACCGAAGAGGTTTTTGAAGCACATATAGAGGAAGGCAGCCCCGATGACGACAAGTTCTATTGCTATGTACCGGCAGAGGAGTTCTTCAAACTCAATGACATTGATTTTGAGAAATACGTCAACAAGAATTTCTAAAGGCAATGGGCAGACTAACCACCTGCCCACAATTCTTTATGATTATGGATAGTGTGACAGACAAGAAAAAGGATCAGATTAAGGCTCTGATTGAAAAAATGAAGCAGGAAGGGAAACCCATAGATTGGGCTACCATTGTACTGTGCTGAAGCCAGCGAGTCCCGCCCAACCAGGCAGGACTTATTCATTCTCCTCTCATGGCGCATATCCCTCAGAAAGTGTCCTACGTCGGTGAAGCACAGCTGCACTGACCAAGGACACCTTCTTCGGGATGGGCAAACACGAAACGACAGGCTTCATCAGTCGAGGATGATCTCCGTTGGAGTACATGCTCTTCATCTGAATCCCGTCCATTCGTCTTTTGTTTGCCCTGCTATGCCATTGACCTCATTCTTCGCTTCTGCTCTCAGAGTATCAAAGAACTACGCCCACCCGAAAGCGGAACGGCAGGGCTGGTTCTGCTATTGAGCCGATGGCACGATAGCGGAACGGATGAACGGCGAGAGGACAGAGACCTTTCTCCCTGGCATCCACAGGGCTGACTACATTCTTCGCCAGCTCAGTTTGATGGCCTTTCCGAAATGGTCTTTGTTCACTCGCTTTGACGTTCATCTGGCAGCCGTGCCGTTGCCGCTACCCCACCGCCATTCATATATGACTAAATTTGCATCCTGCAATTCAGTCGTTCAGTTCCATTACCATTTTCTTTCGATTTATCATATCGGCTTTGTATAGCTGGGGAATCATTTTTCTGCGAAGTTACCTTGGATTTGTCAAACTGCAAGGCGTGTCCTGTGAACAATCTTCCTTTAGGCAAATATTGCTTAAAGAGTATTCTTCACGACAGTCTTGCCTTATTTGCCCTATCCGCACTTCTGAAAGCAGAAAAATCTCCCCGCAACACAGCCGAAAGGCTTTGATAAAAGGGAAATAAAAATTTCAAGCAATATGGCAACAACGCAATTCAACAACCGACTGATTACTCCAGAGCTGACAGAGGCTCTGAGCAGTTATCCCCTGTATTCTCAGGACGCGAAGAAGAAGGATGCTCTTTGCATCGCAGTGTTTTACCTTGGCAATATCCGCTGGTACATCATGGAAGGACAGCAGGAAGGCAATGACTTCACGCTCTATGGCATCGTTACTGGACTGCAAGAGACGGAGTACGGCTACCAGTCTGCAACCGAAATGGCAAGTATCACCTATGATGCAAGCGAGTACGGACTTGGCACTTTGAGGATTGAGCAGGACAAGGATTTCAAGCCTTGCACCCTTGCAGAGATTGAGGACGCAGAACTGCAAGCATTCCTCTCACGGCTCTATGATAAAGATTAATGTATAACCCTTAAACATATCAGATTATGAAAATTATCGTAATGGACAGCGCCAACGTGCGCATCGAGGTTTTGAACGTAGCCGACCACATGCTGGAGGACGAAATAGAATTGTTCCTTTCCGAGCACGGCTATTCGTTGAACAACATTTCTTGGATGGCAGCACCCATCGGCTTTGTGCCGGTGCAGTTCCATGAGTATGACACCGACAAGGAGAACGGCGAAGAAGTTCACGCCACACGTAGCGGACGACTGAAGGACTTTTCCATCTATGACAGTGTGCAGGAGGTGAAGCACCGTGAGCAGGAAGAACTTGCAGCAGCACTTAATCTTCATGGCGAGAAGGTGGATGATGGCTATGAATGGCACTTCGAGGGTGAATGCCCCATCGTAGCAGCCTATGACTATGACGAGCCTTGTGACGTGGTAATCCTTTCCGTCAGAGCGAACAAGGACGGAGGTCTCACCATCATAGGTGACGAGAAGAACGACCGGGGGAATGAACATGAGATTGAGGCAGATGACATCTTTGCCGGACACATGGACTTCATCACTTCGGAGATTGGAGATTAAACGACTTTGGGAATAGGTGGCAAGGGAGCTGCCTATTCCCAATAATACCCAAGCAGTATGAGACAGATATTTGTTGTTTACGAGACTGACGCATGGCACAGCACAAACCATCGGGAATGTGCTGGCGTATTCACCAGCAAATGGGCTGCCGTGAATGCCATCGTGAAGAACCACCGCATAGAACTGGATGAGTTCTTTGACGAGGACGAGATTGAAAAGACCTCCAAGAGAGTGCTGGAAGCCGAGGCAAGGCGCAGGCTCCGCAAGGAACTGGAGTTTGCCTACCAGACGCAAGGCTATGAAACCAACTATGATATTGAGGTCTGGAATATCAATGAATGGTATCTAACTAAATATTAGGCGATATGACCAACAAGCAGAGAAAAACAATGATTGAGCAATGGGGCACTCAGATAAACCCTAAAGCCATCCTCCGTGCAGCCGATGCCCGTTGTGGGGCAAGGTATGCCGTATATGTGGTAGAGAAGCCAGGAGAGTTCGGGACAAGATGCACCGACTATCTGCCCCTGGAGCAGCTGGAGCAATACCTTCTTGGGGTATTCTATGCCAGCGAGTTTAACAGACTGATTGGAAAGAAGTCTGCATAAACCAGAGCCCTTCGAGCATCGCAAATGACTCGAAGGGCTGCTTACATTTGCCAGGACAACCCACCTCAAACAAGTTTCGAGTTTTACCCTTGGCAAAAAACAAAACGATTTCTGCCAAGTCAAATTTAACAAATCGGGCCTTAATTTTAACATTAACGCCTATGGTGGAAGCATGGTGATTCGTTTCACCATACATTCAACCATCAAATCACCATGGATTCACCATATACTTTTAATAGCTATAGCTACACTTTGCTACATATTGCTACATCATCGCTACATGCTATTATTGACTTGTATCATCGTAACTTACTGTTATTCAACGCCGCTACTCATCGATACATCCTTTTACGCAATTTTGAAAGAAAAGATGTTGTTTAGGTTTTGTGTGGGGTTCTTTGTCCTTTGCCGGTGATTTCGGCAAGATTGTAGAGGACGAGGCGGAGGTCTAAACAGGAAAAAGTTGCGATTATAGAGTCATTCAAAACATAAAATATCCGATTTTTGATGCACAAAGCAAAATAAATGGGAAAACCTTTGGTTATATCAGATTATTTTAATACTTTTGCATCGTTTTAATGGCATATAAAATGAAGCAGAATGGTTAAAACGAAAGATATAATCATATTAGGACGACCCTTACAGCTGCAAGAACGAAGCAAAGCGCAGATGAAAGGTGTTACCATCGGGGACTCTCTTGCATACAAGTTCTACGATGGCGAGTTCCATGGAATGTCACTACTTTTCGCAGAACCCAAAGGCAAGATTGCTTCGCCACGCAGTCTATCTGTCACAGCCAGCAATCTTACTTCGTTGTTACAGCGTCCCACGGTATTCTTGCTGCCGACATGTCCGGCCTATGAACGGCAAAGGCTCATCGATAAGGATGTTTATTTCATCGCATCTGACAAATACGTTCACCTGCCGATGCTTCTGGCTAACGAGCGTATTCGCAAGACCAAACAGGCAAAGACTCTTACACCAGTAGCCCAATACCTGCTGCTCTACCATTTACAGATAGAAAGTATCGAAGGACTTGCAGCACGAGACATAGAAGACAAGATGCCTTATTCATATGCAAGCATTACGCTTGGCATTACTTGCCTTGAAGACCTGGGACTGTGCCAGAAGGTAGCCGATGGTTCCAAGCGGAAAGTCATACACTTCGATAAGACGGGGAAGGATCTGTGGGAACAGGCTCAATCCGTCCTCATCAATCCTGTTGAAGAACGCATCTTCTGTGATGACCTGCTTTCAGACGAACACTACCCTGCATGTGGCATCAATGCCCTGGCACATTATACATGGCTCAACCCTGACCCGGAAAGGATCATCATGATGACTGTCAAACAGCTCCGTGACTTCAGGAATTCTGGAACTTTGGTACGTCCTAATGAGTTCGACGGCAACATCATCATTGAGGCATGGAAATACCCGCCTGTCACCAAGATTGGTACTGAAGCCGAATGGGTGGACAGGCTATCATTGGCCGTTTCACTCCGTGAGGATGCAGACCCACGAGTGGAAGGCGAAGTTGAACGTTTAATTAATGATATAGAATGGAAGGATTAGAGAAATTCCGCGAAGCATTTGAAGCTTACTCAGAGAACTACGTTATCATCGGTGGCACGGCTTGTGACATCGCTATGACCGGGACGGCAGTACGTCCTCGTGCAACCCACGACATTGATATGATTGTCATTGTCGAAAAGATGACTGCTGACTTTGCCGAACACTTCTGGCAGTTCGTGCGTGAAGGCGGTTATCGCCCTGAAAAGCGCAAGCAGTCTGAAGGCGAAGCTCCTAAGTACGAGCTATACCGCTTTGTCAATGGCAAACCTGACTATCCCGAAATGATTGAACTGCTGTCACGGCATCCAGACATTCTCGGCGAACCGAAGGATCTGACCATTGAGCCGTTGCCTGTGGACGAGGAAACGTCAAGCCTGAGTGCTATCATCATGGATGATGATTTCTATCACTTCACCATCGACCACAGCAAACTGACCAACGGGCTTCGCCATGCTGACTCAGCAGCCCTCATTGCCCTGAAGTCACGTGCCTACCTCAATCTTTTGCAGGAAAAGGCTAATGGCAAGCATATCAACAGCAAGGACATCAAGAAGCATCGTTCTGACGTGCTGAAGAACGTGGTCATCATGGAAGACAGTCAGATTACGGCTCCAGAGCCAATCGTCGCTTGCATAAAAGAATTTGTTGTCTCAATCAGAAATGATTGGGATGCCCTCTCAGAGCCTCTTGCAAAGGCTCTTGACCAGGATCCTTCATTCATCGAGGCTCTGCTTGAACAATTAGATGGATTATTTGCCATAGAACAGTCATGAAGATACAGTATGCGTCTGACCTCCATCTGGAGTTTGCCGACAACTGGCGATACCTGAAGGAGAATCCCCTGCAAGTGACAGGGGACATTCTCGTTCTGGCTGGCGACATCGGCTACTTGGGGGATGACAACTATACCAAACATCCCTTCTGGGACTGGGCATCGGAGAACTACCAGCAGGTAATAGCCTGTATGGGCAACCATGAGTTCTACAAGTTCTACGATATCGCAAAGCTGAACGATGGCTATTGCCTTGAAATACGCCCTAATGTCCACAGCTATTATAATGCCGTAGTACATATAGGTGACATTGACTTCATCATAACCACATTGTGGGCCAGGATTCCCCTGAAGGAGGCATATTATACGGAACAAGTGGTAAGCGACTTCCGGCGTATCATCTTCAATGGCGATATTCTCACCTTTGCTGATTTCAACCGCGAACATGAAAAGTGCCTGGCTTTCCTGAAGAACGCTGTATCAAGCAGCAAGGCCAGAATAAAAATTGTCGTAACCCATCATGTACCATCCTTCCAGATGCAATGCCCCAAGTTTGCCGAAAGCCAAGCTAACGGAGCTTTCACGGTTGAACTGGAAGACTACATCAAGGATAGCGGCATCGATTACTGGATATATGGCCACTCCCACTACAACGCGGATGTCGAGATAGGCAATACCAAATGTGTGTCCAATCAGTTGGGGTATGTATTTCATGGGGAGCATGAATCATTCGAGCCAGGTAAATATATCGAAGCATAACAACCCATGAAATTCTCCATGATATGTTCACTCAGTTCTCTGAAATATCTGCTCGATTCATCCAGGTGGACAAGTCGAAGGGTGTAAAACGCTTACTTTTTTCGCCACAATATATTGAGCATATAATATCAACATTTAACGAAATATTCAACCGAATGAAAGAACAAAAGAACTTATCCTATAGTTTAAGAAAGGTGGCACATCCCTTCAAAAGCAGCTTAAACTCTATGTTTTTGCCGATTTTGAGTCAACCTGGGGTTTTTACCGTCTTAACAAATGTTAATTACGTTAAAGATGCGATTTTTGAAAATTATTTTGAGCAGTTTTCTCACTTTTCTACCGTTTAACACCTAACTATCTGATAATCAGCGATGTTTATTTCCTGCATCGGTAAGTAACATTCATTTAATTCATGCTTTCACACATATAAATTCTTGTCCCAATTTGAAATAATATCAGCCTTTCAAATACATGTATTTGAAAGGCTGATGCACAAAATTTACGCGAAATTATACGGCATTATTCTCTTCAAAGATAGCCATTCTACGCTCTAAATCTTCCAACTGTCTGTCTTCAATAAATGAAGTGCAAACACGCAAACCATTTTGACAACTACCTGTTGTTACTAAACATATAGCACTAACGCCATAATACATAAGTTCATGTGCCAATTGCCCACCAGTCATACCTGGGTAACCAACAGTGAAATAAAAGCCATCAGCTATAGGTTCACTTAGATCTTTATCATATACAATGTAAAAGCCGTGATCTGTAAATATTTTTTTCAGTTTATGAGCTCTTTCACCATAAATACTTATATCCTTTCTGAAATCATATTCGCCATCACATGCTGCTTTAAACATCCCTGCCATCGCATATTGTGCGCTATGACTTGTTCCTGAAGATAATGCATAAAGCATTCTTGTAGAAAAGACATAACCAAAGGAGAGTCCTTCATATCTTGCACCAAGATTATCATAATGACGATGGAACAACTTGTTACTGATACATGTCACTCCAATTCGTTCACCTGCATAACTAAACGCTTTACTTCCACTTATAAAAAGCATATAGTTATCGGTATATCTTGCAACCGTTGCCTGATAAGGAGGCTCAAACGGTACACTTAACTGCTTACGGAAATCCATGGCAAAGTAAGCCAGGTCTTCCATTATTATTGTATCATATTTAGTTGCAAGCTGACCAATAATACGTAATTCGTCATCATTAAAACAAATCCAAGATGGATTATTCGGGTTGCTATATACTATTGCACAAATATTACCCTTAGATAAATATCCCTCTAATTTTTGAGCAAGTTTGTCACCTCTAAAATCATAGACATCAAAAGTTTCATATTTGACACCCATGACCTGCAATTGCATCTTCTGAACAGGAAATCCAGGGTCAATAAATAATACGGTGTCTTTCTTAGGGTCACATTGTGAACATGTCAGGAAAGCTGCAAACGTACCTTGCATACTACCACATACAGGAACACAGCATTCCGGCATAATATCTATGCCAATAAAAGCTTTGACAAAACGTGATGCCTGTTTTTTCAATTCAGGGTATCCCTGAATATCGGGATATGTGTGTGCAATACCATTTTTTAAAGCTTCGATTTGTGCCTTAACACCTACTTCAGATGCAGGCAAGCCCGGTATACCCATTTCCAGCTTAATGAATTCCACACCAGACTCCTTTTCTACAGAAGCAGCAACAGACTTTACCTCACGTATCGTAGCCTTTTCGAAGTCCTGTATGCCCAAACTTCTTATTGTATTATCAACAAGAACCTTGTCTATTGGTGTATTTTTCATATTTCAGATAATTTGAAATTCTATTTACTTTCACTTATTCCGATATTAAGAGCTTTAATATTCGCATTAACGACCTCTTCGCCTTTACGTGCAAACACTCTGCCCAAAGCAGCCTTTATCTCTTCGTATCCTATACCCAATGACTTTTGAGCAGCTCCTAATAATATCATATTAGCAGAACGCGGCACATTATTATCCTTTGCCAACTGCTCGATATCAATGAAAACAACATTATTCAGTTTTGAATATTCCTCCTTTATTTTATCCATATCAGGATAATTAGGAATATTGACAAAAGGAACACTTGACGTTATAATCCATCCCGTTTTCTTATTAAGATATGGAAGATATCGTAATGCCTCCATTGGTTCCATTGATATAATAACGTCAGCCTGACCTTCTGCAATCAAATCACTATTAATTGGTTCAGAAGATATACGCAAGTTGCTCTGCACGTCGCCACCACGTTGTGACATTCCGTGAACCTCTGCCTGCTTAATATAAAGTCCGTCCTTTATTGCAGCTTCACCAATAATTGTTGCGATTGAAAGAATACCCTGTCCTCCTACACCGCAAAGTATTATATCTGTTTTCATTTTGATTGATTTGCGTTTAACTTTTTTTCTCTTAAATGTCTCTGCAATGTCTGCATACATTCACGACATGGTATAATTACACTCAAGCCATGATAATTAATTTCCTCTCTCAGCATGTTTATTATTTCAGGCATATTCTTTGGAAGAGGAACAACTGTTCTTAAATGTTCATTATTCAGTCCTAAGCCTTTGCATATAGCTTCCAGCTTATTCGTTCCGGCAGAATCTTGCCCACCAGTCATGGCTGTTGTAAGATTGTCACTAATAATGACCGTAATATCTGCATTTTCGTTAATCGCATCAAGCAAGCCTGTCATGCCAGAGTGCGTAAATGTTGAATCGCCTATAACGGCAACTGCTGGCCATAAGCCGGCATCTGCTGCACCTTTAGCCATGGTTATACTTGCACCCATGTCTACTGTTGAATGCAAAGCTCTAAATGGCGGTAGAGCTCCTAACGTATAACATCCGATATCACCGAAGACTCTTGCATTTTCATAATCTTTCAAAACTTCATTAAGAGCAGAATAGACATCTCTATGGCCACATCCCTGACACAATGCAGGTGGACGAGGTGTTACATTTTCACTTGGAGCATAACATTCATCAACAGGAATACCTAAAGCCTTCTTTACAAGATCAGGATTTAATTCTCCTGTACGCGGAAGTTCACCGGTAAGACGACCCTTTATTGTTGCATCGCCAGGCATTATGCCGCGAAGCATGTCTTCAATGAAAGGCTGTCCCTCTTCAATAACCAATACAGAATCGCACGCAGAAGTCATCTGTCTTATCAAATCCTTTGGCAATGGATATTGACTTATTTTTATTACTGGATTAGGACATCCCTGAGGATAACATTCATTCAAATAATTTATAGCAATTCCGCTTGCAATTATTCCTAAAGACTTATCACTGCCATCAATATATTGATTATACTTACTATTCTTAGCGTCATTTTCCAGTTCTGGCTGCATCGAAGTAACTATATCGTTCTTCCTGCGTGCCATAGCTGGCAATAAAATCCAATCAGCAGCCTTGGAATCATAATTGATATTATTCTGCTCTCTTGAATTATCACAGATCTCAACAACCGCACGACTATGAGCCATTCTGGTTGTAACTCGCATAAGAATAGGAAGATGTATTTTCTCACTATAATCAAAGGCATACCTTACCATGTCATATGCCTCTTGCTGGCTGCTCGGTTCAAAACATGGAATCATGGCAAACTTAGCATAGAACCTGCTATCTTGTTCATTTTGAGAAGAGTGCATTGAAGGATCATCAGCAACCAATACGACTACTCCTCCATTAACTCCAGTCATAGCAGAATTGACAAATGGGTCGGCACAAACATTAAGACCCACATGCTTCATACAAACAAGAGCACGCTTTCCCATAAACGACATACCGAGTGCCTCCTCCATAGCAGTCTTCTCGTTTGACGACCATCTGCGATGGATGTTGCGCTCCTTTGCCGTTTTAGAATTCTGAATATACTCTGTTATTTCTGTAGAAGGTGTACCAGGATAGGCATACACCCCACTAAGACCTGCGTCTATCGCGCCTTGCGCAATAGCCTCATCTCCTAATAAGAGTTTTTTCATAATATCAGATTTAATTTAACAAGATTGGTTATTAAAATGATAATTTTATTTAACAGTCACCTTTAATGGTGAATGAAGTGCTTTCAGGTACTCTTTAGAACGTAAGTTCCATTCATTAAATGTGCGAACATCATTCTTACTCCATGCAGAGCCGAAATAATATGTATATTTCTCATTCGGCTGATATGTAATAAGCCCTACTCCATGTCCGGCATTTCCATTAACAGGATTATCATACATCATTTTTTTTGTTGCCTTAACACCATTAGGGAACAACACTCCAACATAAATCTGGAAATTTTGTTTTGCCGGATTATCTGTAGGATCTGCATAAAGCACATAATTATCTCCACAAGCTACACTCTTTGTGTCTTCACTATGAAGTACAACTCCAGCCACCATATCACAAGGCTTAGTAAGTCCTTCGTACCATACGGTCATTTTATTATAGTTGCTACCTTTATCAAGGCTTATAATACGATGTTCAACAACATTCTTGTCACCTCCTATAGAAAATGGGTTGTAATCAAGCTGGACTGTAAAGCGCAAAGGTCCATTATCCAATATTTTATATGTCTTATAACAATAAGGTAAGACCATCTCCCCTCCAGACAAAAGCGCAGGAGCGCCACAACCCAACGTCGGACCAACCTTATAGCAGTCAAGTCCGTATCCATGGTCAAAGTGATATGTTGTTGCCTCTTCCATTTCATGAGCTTCTTCTGTCTTTCCTGCCTTCTTTAACTCTTCAATCTTTGCATGGTTTGAAAGTTCTGTTACATACCTCTTATCAACCTCCAAATCCGGCGTATTTTTAACCCAGACATCTATTCCAAAAGCCTTTTCGCCAGTACGCTGTAAGGCAGGACCATAAGCACGATAAGCAGTACGGTCATTTTCCCATGCAATGTCATCTACACGCTCGGGATATTGCTTACCACAAACAATGGTCTTCATTTCTTTAGGAGTTCCTGGAGTAATAGTAAAATCTGCTGCCCCCGCAGGTCGCACACTGGCATCAATCAACAACTTTCCGTCATATGAAATCTGGTAAGCCACCTGCTGTCCCAATGCATTCTTTACAATAAAACTTTCTCCATTCCTTATTCCTAATTTCGAATAAACATCTTTGAGCTCAACCTCTATAAGCTCTTGACGCTGAACGTCATATGGATTTGTAACTGTCACAGTAACATTATCTGCCATCGCTGACAACGGCATTGCAAACATAAATAAAGATAATACCCTAAAGTTTTTCAAAAAGTTCATACGATATAGTTTTATTTTAGTTTATTATATTCATACATTTATTCTCATTTGAGATTTTTGATGAAGAACTGAGCTATCTGTCTGTAGATATGATTACGCGTATTACCTCCGTATATACTATGATTACGGTTTGTGTAAACATTCATCTTAAAGTCTTTGTCTGCCTGCACGAGTGCCTCTGTATATTCAAACACATTCTGTGGATGAACATTGTCATCAGCCAAACCTTGACAAATAAGCAGTTCGCCATGCAGGTTTGCAGCACGCTTAATCGGATTTACATCATATCCAGAAGGATTCTCTTTTGGAGTACGCATATATCTCTCAGTATAAACCGTATCATAAAATCTCCAGTCTGTAGGAGGTGCAACAGCAACTCCTGCCTTGAAGACTTTACGTCCTTCACTCATGCTCATTAATGTATTGAATCCACCAAAGCTCCATCCCCATATACCGATATTATTTTTATCGACATAGGGCAATGAGCCTAAATATATGGCAGTTTCAACCTGGTCTTTAGATTCAAGATCACCGATTTTCAGATAAGTACATTTTTCGAAATCAGCACCACGCGCTCCTGTACCTCTGCCGTCAACACAGACAAGAATAAATCCTTGCTGCACCAAATATTGGTCAAGCAAAGCGCCCTGCCCCATTGAACCTATATTCCATGAGTTGACAACCTGTTGACTGCCGGGACCACTATATTGCCACATAATTACAGGATATTTCTTACTTGCATCAAAATTAGCAGGTTTAATCATAACACCATTCAGCTGAACACCTTCAGATGTCTTGAAGCTAAAAAATTCTTTTGAAGGCAAATCATATTCAGCAAGAGTTTTCTTCAACTCGCTATTAGTAATCAATGACACGGTTTCTTTGCCTGAATTATTAAAGATACCATATTCATATGGTGTATTTCTGTCGCTCCACTGATTTACAAAATATTTATAATCAGCACTAAACACAGCTATATTCCAACCATCGCGTGAAGTCAGACATTCAGTTTTGCCATTTTTATAAGTAACATAAACCTCACGATTCATAGGATTTTTGCCTGCAGCCTGATAGTATGTAGCACCGGTCTGCTCGTCGTATCCATAAACATCTGTTACATCATACTGGCCGTCAGTCACCTTACGCAGCAACTGCCCGTTCATATTGTAAAGATATAATTGCATATAACCATTTCGGTCACTTGGCATTAATATATGATTAGAAGAAATCAATATATTAGCCATTGCTTCTTCTTTCACATACTTTGGCACAGATTCCTTTATCAGCAACTTGCATACTGTACTTCTCGGATTAGCCCCATACAGACAGAGCTGATCCTGATGTCTGTTCATTGTGTAAACAATTATCTTTTGCGGATCTGAAGTTGCCTTTATACGGGGTATATATCCGTCTTTGTCCATCTGCAGCTGCATGGTGCGTGTCTGACGTGACTGAATATCATAGCTCAGAACAGAAACAGTTGAATTTTTCTGGCCTGCTTTTGGATATTTATACGAATATAGCCCTGGATACTCTGAATACTCTGTCATTTCCGGCTCAAGTCCTTTAAACATTTGTAAAGAATATGTAGGCACATCCTTTTCATCAAAACGAATCCAGCAAAGCATACTTCCGTCGGCATTAAATGTAAGTGCAGAATTAAATCCGAACTCTTCTTCATAAACCCAATCCGGCACTCCATTAATAACCTCATTACGCTTGCCGTCTTTAGTAACCTGACTCTCCGAATTGCCATAAAGCAGCTTAACAAGATAAATATTATTGTCACGTACAAAAGCTACTTTCATTCCATCCGGCGACCATACAGGCGACTGCTGCTGGCCGTTATCCGAAAGTTTTTCCAACTTACGGTCTGCAATATTATAAATATAATAATCAGCTGTATAAGACCTGCGATAAATCTTCTTAGAGTTAGTCTGAACCAACATCTTCTTCCCGTCAGGGCTCATTATATAATTTTCAAGCTTGTCAATTTTTTCACCGACAGTATTGTTTACGTCAAACAACACACTTACTTGCTTTCCTGTCTTATAAGAATATTTTATTATTCTCTTCCCGTCCTTGCTTATCATAGCATAGCAGTCTCCGTCGGACATGGGGCTGACAGCACTAAGATATTCAGCAGCAAAAGTTTTGCCTGAAACATCTTTTAAAGAAAGCAGATTTCCAGAAATCATATTACTAGCAGCAAACAATAAAGCCGCACACATAATAAAAAGTCTTTTCATTGTATTTTATAAATTATTTTGAGCACAAAGATACATAATTTTCACTACATTTGCATCTCAATTGATTTAAAAGATATTAATGCCGTATGGCAAAAATTTAAGCGTAATTATACAATGCAAAATTTAAATAAAAAAACGACATTACCTTATAATGATTTTGGCAGCTGGATAAGATCTATTTTCCCGTTCAAAATACAAAAGATTTCTGTTGATGCAGGTTTCTCATGCCCCAACCGGGACGGCAGAATCAGCTACGGCGGATGTGCCTTTTGCAACAACAGCACATTCAATCCTGCTTATTGCGACAAGAACAAAACTATTAAGGAGCAGCTTGAAAAAGGAAAGATGTTTTTTCGCAACAAATATCCCGAAATGCGCTATTTGGCATACTTTCAGGCATACACAAACACGTATGGGAATATAGAGCAGCTTAAAAGGTTGTATGAAGAAGCGCTAAATACAGAGGATGTCGTAGGCATTGTTATTGGCACTCGACCAGACTGTATTAACAGCGAAATACTTGATTACCTTCAAAGCCTTTCACGGCAAACGTTTGTTATTGTTGAATACGGCATTGAATCAGCCAACAACGATACACTTAAACGCATAAACAGAGGACACACTTTTGAATGTTCAAGAAATGCAATTGAGGAAACGACTTCAAGAGGCATAATAACCGGAGGGCATATAATATTAGGACTTCCTGGAGAAGATACAAATGAAAATATAAAACAAGCATCACTTATATCCCAAACAAGCTTAAACATAATCAAAATACATCAGTTGCAGATAATACGGGGAACAAAACTTGAAAACGAATACTACCAAGGAGGAATCCACACCTATGACGTAGACGAATACATAGAATTGCTTGCAAAATATATACAACATCTTCGAAGTAATATAATAATAGACAGATTCACATCACAATCTCCTAAAGATTTGCTGATAGCGCCAGACTGGGGATTAAAAAATTACGAATTTACAAATAAGTTTGTCAACTATCTAAAGAAGAACAATATATACCAAGGACAACTTTGGGGTAAAAACAACAAATATAATCAACAATAACCTTATCGCTAAAATGCGAACAAATTAATTGCACACTTTCATCTTTCTTTACAAAATTCAGAAATTTAAGGCTTTATGCGTAAAGTATTTCCATAAAAGATCAAGAATTTGAGAAAATAATCCCCAAAACGCGCTAAAGACGTAATCAACTCATAATCAACACTTTAAGCTGAATTATTATATCAATAATGCAATTCAAGATAATGTTTTACATATATTTTCAGCTAAAATACGCATGTTTTTGGAGACAAAACCATAAGAATTTGTCTCCAAAACCAATGCTTTTATTGATTAAAAGCATTGGTTTTATAAAACAGAACAACTACTTTCACCGCAAAAGCTATAACATTCAGCATGATTCATGCTGTGTGACATCAAGAAAATATCTATTTTCCAATTTAATATTGTAATATTATTTTACTGCACACTGACAGCAAATTATTTATAATATAATGCCAAAATACAACAATCTCTCCACTTCAGCCTTTGGCATGCAAACCGTAAACGATATTACATAATAAAAAATATTAGACACAATTATACATTTATTCACAAAAAGCATCTATAATTGGATAAAAATACTTAACTTTGTTTACGTATACAACCAAAACACTATAATAGTTAAAACTTAAATCTCGTAAAATATGACAAAAGAAAAACTGACTGATTCACAAACATCATTCGTAAAAAAGATGTCTGTAAGCATCATGGCTTTTTTAAAAAAGTATTTTAATGCCATGCCCGACAAAGAGGATGAAGAAAATACAATCAAGGCCATAAGTAATGGAGTATCATTTCACGGGGCCAATCTGTGGGTTCTGGTTTTTGCAATATTCATAGCATCATTGGGCCTCAACGTGAATTCTACCGCAGTAATAATCGGCGCCATGCTGATATCACCACTTATGGGACCTATAATCGGAATGGGATTAGCAGTTGGTATAAACGATTTTGAATTACTAAAGCGGTCACTTAAGAACTATCTCGTGGCAACAATAATAAGTGTATGTACTGCAACACTTTATTTCTTACTGACACCACTTGACGAAGCCCAGTCGGAGCTCTTGGCCCGCACATCCCCCACACTATACGACGTACTTATAGCATTATGCGGTGGTGCAGCCGGCATTGTAGCCCTGGCCACAAAGGGGAAAGGAAATGTGCTGCCAGGAGTCGCAATTGCTACAGCCTTGATGCCGCCGCTCTGCACAGCCGGCTTTGGAATAGCCACAGGTAACATTTTCTATTTTCTTGGCGCTTTCTATCTGTTTTTTATTAATACGGTATTCATTGCCCTCGCAACATATATTGGCGTAAGAATGCTTAAATTCAAGGAGAAACAATTTGTCGACCATGAAAGACAAACTACAGTAAAGAAATACATTATTATCATTGTAGTTGCCACAATGATACCGGCAGGCTTCATGACATACAGTATTGTAAAAACAAGCGTATTTAAAAGCAATCTCAGCAAATTTGTAAAAGAACAATTAGACAGTACTGGCACAAGAATTATTTCATATGAAGCCAACAACGACAGTCTCACATTACGTGTTGTCGCCGTAGGAAAGGAACTGTCAGATAGTGCTATTGCAAAAGCTGAGAAAGAAATGCAGAATTATAATATCCGGCAGTATAAACTTGAGGTAATACAAGGCTCTGAGTCAACATCATTAATGATGCTCAACAACAGACTGACAAATATGCGAACATCTAACGATAACTACTCAGATATGGTTCGTGAAGAAACAGCAAAAATATCTGAACTTCAGAAAAGCCTTGACCAATATACAAAATATGACATTATGGCACCTGCAGTAGCAAAGGAAATTAAGTCATTATTCGACAACGTTGACGACATAAGCCTGTCTAATGCCAGTTATGTAAACACAGATTCATTAAAGGTTAAACATTACACATTGGCCGTTATTGGCGTTAAAGCAAAAGCCAATATGAAAGAACTCGAAAGGAGCAAAATCACAAATTGGCTAAAGGCAAGACTTCAAGCAGACAGCATAAAAGTTATTATAACGAAAAATTAAAACTAAATAATTATATAAACAAAAAACAGAAGGATACATTTTCATGCCGTATCCTTCTGTTTTCATTTACGATGGTCATCTACTCCAAGTGAAATTTATTGGTAAAAGTAATAAAACCAATATGTTTCTCCATAAGTGTCTTTAACATAAGAAAAACGCTCTGACTTGTTATTGTACTTTTCTTCAAGTTTTTGAAAATCCGCATAGTCAGCATCCATTATCTCGCTATGAAAGACCAAAACAGGATTCGACCTTAGGTGTGTATACAATGTGAGCGCCTCTCTATAATGCTTTGGCAAAGCAGGTGAGCTTAGATTATATTTGTTTTTAATTATGTTCACAAATCCATCTAAATTTTTATCTAACAAATAACCACATAATATATAGTCTGTTACAGACTTCATTGCCAGACCATGATTTTCCAGATACAACAGATACTCAAGGGGCTTCATCTTTCCCATCTTTCGTATACCAAGCTGCTTGAATATCTCTGTTTCAGGAAACATCATACATTTGACATTCACCCCATCAGGCAATAATATATCAGAACCGCCTTTAGGTATAGGATACTCAAACAAACGTTCACCCAATTGCTTTGTACGCGACAAAGCGTAAATTCTCAACATAGTTAAATCAGGATCCGTATCATCAGACTTCTCGCCTACGCTCAAAGCATCATCATAATCATTTGACTCTAATAAATGCTCTATCCTTAAACGATAATGAAAAATCTCATTTGTATTTCCCAAAGCACATACAATCAACAACATAGCAGACAAAGTCAAAAGACTCTTCCACAAACCTCCGGTCAAACTTCCTGTATAAGACGTATCAATATAGAATATTGACTTCTGTCTAGACAAAACAGCAAAAATTGCATACAATATTATAACAATGCATACGATTACTATAACATTGGTTGGAAATAAACTAACATCGAAATCCTGATTCCCGGATGTCAGAACAGCGAGAAACATTAATGATGGCAAATAATTCAGAATATTAATCCATCCATCAAACCTCGTTAACTTACTCACGCCAAGTTTGACAAGAAACAGTACCACTGTAAGCAATACCGCACCTATGGTTTTGTTGTAATGAGTAATGCCTCCAGACAAGACATGTTGCTCCATAGCAATAATATCAGACTGGAAGAAATATAAATATACAAAAGTAAATAATATGAAAACAATAGCACATACAGAATTAACTAATGTGCTATTGTTTGCCTTGACTTCTTGTGTCATATTAATTTTTCTTTAAGACCACGGCTGAACGAGCAGGGATATAAAGTTTTAACCATTCCTTATGATCTTTTACATAAAGAGGATCAAAGTTTGTCATATGAGTCATACTGTCATCAGCAAGTCCATTTCCACCAAACTTTTTAGCGTCAGTATTCAATACAACATCATAAGATCCTGTAGGAACCAAGAATCCGTAATCAGTAAAGGATCGTGTAGGATTAAAATTAAACACAAATATCAAATCGCCACGCATAAAAGCCAATATCTGGTCACCATCATTATGCCAAATCTCCTGTACGTTCGTCCGTTGGAAATTACGCACACTCTTGATAACGCTAAGCATTTCACGGTCAAAATCACCCAGATAATGATAGCACAAATCTTTATTGTCTACCAAATTCCATTGTCTTCTTGCGTATTTGTAGCTCCAACCATTACCCTCTCTAGGAAAGTCTATCCATTCAGGATGCCCAAACTCATTTCCCATAAAGTTAAGGTATCCGCCATTAATTGCAGCAGCAGTTACTAAACGTATCATTTTATGCAAAGCTATTCCACGATGAACGACCTCATTTTCGTCGCCTTTTTTGAAATGCCAATACATATCCGCATCAATAAGACGGAAAACAATTGTTTTATCACCAACCAAAGCCTGATCGTGACTTTCACAATAACTTATAGTCTTTTCATCCGGACGCCTGTTCTTTACTTCCCAGAAAATACTGCTAGGCTTCCAGTTTTCGTCACTTTGCTCCTTTATCGTCTTTATCCAATAGTCAGGAATATTCATTGCCATCCTATAGTCAAAGCCGTATCCACCATCCTCAAACTTAGCTGCAAGCCCCGGCATACCGCTTACTTCCTCTGCAATTGTTATTGCATTAGGATTAATTTCATGAATTAGTTTATTAGCAATAGTAAGATAACATATTGCATTATCATCTTCATGCCCGTTGAAATAATCACCATAATTACAGAAAGCCTCTCCTAAACCATGACTATAGTAAAGCATAGAAGTAACGCCGTCAAAACGGAAGCCGTCAAAATGGAATTCCTTAAGCCAATATTTACAATTGCTCAACAAGAAATGCATAACCTCATCCTTACCATAGTCAAAACACAAGCTATCCCATGCGGGATGCTCATGCCTGTCACCTGGATAAAAATATTGGTTAGGATCACCTGCTAAATTACCCAATCCCTCAACTTCATTCTTAACAGCATGACTATGAACAATATCCATAATCACTGCAATGCCATTGCGATGAGCTTCATCAATAAGAGACTTTAGTTCTTCAGGAGTACCAAATCTGCTTGAAGCAGCAAAGAAGCTACTTACATGATAACCGAAAGAACCATAATAAGGATGCTCTTGTATTGCCATAATTTGTATACAATTATAACCATCCTCAATTATTCTCGGCAACACATTCTCCTTAAATTCAGTATAAGTACCAACCTTTTCCGCATCTTGCGACATTCCTATATGGCACTCATATATCAGAAGCGGACTCTTATTTGGTTTAAACTTCTTTTTCCTCCACACATAAGGCTTTTCAGGATTCCAGACTTGGGCTGAGAATATTTTTGTTTCTTCATCCTGCACAACTCGCTGAGACCATGCCGGGATACGTTCTCCAGACCCTCCATTCCAATAAACATGCATTTTGTATAAATCGCCATGCTTCATACCTTTCTCTGAGATTTTCAATTCCCAGTTTCCGGTTCCTTCTATACGCTTGGCTTTATACTTTTCTGTCTCTTGCCAATTATTGAAATCGCCGACAAGATAAATTTCTGTCGCATTAGGCGCCCACTCTCTAAAGACCCAGCCTCTTGATAATTTATGCAAGCCATAATAATCGTACCCACTGGCAAAATCCTCTAATGATATTTTACCATTACGAGTCAGCTGGCCTAATTTCCACAAGGCATGATCATGCCGCCCTCTTATGGCATCTTCATAAGGCGCGAGATAACCATCATTAACAACTAAGCCAATATGTTTCGGCTCATTTGCCGCTTTACTATCCGTTTTAGCCTTATTATTTAATGATTTGGCTTTTCTGGTAACCATGATACCTCCTTAAAAACTTTTTATAATAACATTATTATTTGATACTCTCAGCAAAATTATGCTAAGACTTTAAATATGGCCTTCTTTATTTCTGCCTGTTCAGAAATACAAGGAGCATGACCATCTTGAGGGAAAAATATAGCAAACTCACCGGGCTTACAGGTAACGTACGTAGCAGCAGCTCCTTCATATTTTGTTATATCTTTTTCTTCATTATATTCTGCTTCAGGCAAATCCTTTAATGGAGTATATCCATACGTCTCTGACGTACTTAAAGGTATCTGGATATCAATCATTTTCTTATGAGTTTCCAGCAAAGCACTTTCACATGATTTACCTTTTGCCACTTGTATATTTACGAATAAATCTGTGCCTTTAATCAGATGTTTTCCTTCACTTAATTTATTTAAATCATTTGATTTCAAAAAATCAACTACATCATTAAATAATGGATTTAAAGAAACATATTTCTCTAAATTTTCCAATGTATCTATAACCATAAATATTATTTTAATTAATTATTGAACCTTATTTCCTAAAATATACATACCCTGAGAAACAATGTTACCATTTTTGTCTTTCTCAACATATTTACCATCACGCTTATCATCTTTATAAGAGCCTTCAAAACGCCGTCCATCCTTATCGACCTCTAAAGCTCGACCATTTCTTTTACCACGACGATAAATACCCTTGAATTTACTTCCGTCTGAGAAATGTATTATAATTTCACCATCAAAAACACCGTCTTTAAAATTACCTTCAAAGACATCTCCATTTTTTTTCGTTAACTTACCTAGACCGTTTTGTTTGTCAGCCTTCCAATATCCATTATATACATCACCATTTTTCCAACGTAAGACTCCATGGCCGTCCTTATCTCCTTCTGTAAAATGTCCGGTATATTTATCGCCATTAGCAAAAGTAAAAATACCTTCACCCGTACGTTTTCCTCTAACATAATCACCCTCATACATATCGCCATTTTGGAACTTATATATACCTTTCCCATTTTGAACATCATCTAGCCAATCACCGATATATACATCTCCATCAGCATAATGATTGGTTCCTTTTCCTGAGCGCAAATTATCTAGCCACATACCATCATATGTTGTCCCATCGCCCCAATCAAAGAATCCCTTACCCGTTTTCTTGTCATCTTTCCATTCACCAGTATAATAGGCACCACCGCTATAAGTGTATGTTCCTTTTCCGGTACGTTTATCCTGATACCAATCGCCGTCATATTTGTCGCCGTTGTAATACCACATTACGCCATGGCCCTGCTGATAATCACGAAACCATAGTCCAACATATTTGTTATTATTCATAAAATGATATGTCCCTCTACCGTGTTGCTGATCTTGGAACCATTCTCCTTCATACTTCTCCCCATCAGAAAAAGTATAAACTCCATATCCTTGACGCTTTCCTTTCACATATTCACCTTCATAAGTATCCCCGTTTTTATAAACAGTTTTACCTTTCCCATGAGGTTTTCCAGAAGCCATTTCACCCTGGTATGTTCCACCATCTTTAGTCTCACATGAGCCTAATGTTATCTTTTGCGCACTACATATTAGAGGCAAAGCAGCACAAAATAAAAGCAATATATAGTTCTTCACGATTTTTCTTTTTAAATTTATCACCAAAAGTAATAAAAAATAACCATACTGCAAAATTATTTTTTTAAAATCGGTTTTACGAATATATTTATTGATAAATATTAGTATCTTTGCAAAAATATTAAAACAGAAATACTATGAACTTTGTAGGAATCATACCAGCAAGATATTCGTCAACACGCTTTCCCGGAAAGCCGTTAGCCATTTTAGGCGGAAAACCCGTAATTCAACATGTTTACGAAAAAGTTTCAAAAGTGCTTGACGACGTATTCGTCGCCACCGACGATGAAAGGATTAAGGACGCGGTGGAAAGCTTTGGAGGAAATGCTATTATGACATCCACTAATCACAAAAGTGGGACTGACAGAATAGAAGAAGCAGTAAATATTATAGAAAAAAAATTTGACGTCATAATCAACATCCAAGGTGATGAGCCATTTATTCACAAGACCCAAATAGAAACAATATGCAGATGTTTCGATGACTCAGAAACTATGATTGCGACTTTAGGCAGGCCATTTACAGAAAAAGACTCTATAAACGATTTAGAGAATCCCAATTCCCCGAAACTCATTTGCGACAACAATGGCTTTGCCATGTATTTTAGCAGGAACATAATACCCTATATACGCGGAGAAGAAAAATCAAATTGGATAAACAAATTCACATATTTAAAGCATATTGGACTTTATGCATACAGGGCTAATGTCTTGTCAGAAATAACAAAATTACCACAATCAAGCCTAGAGCTTGCTGAAAGTTTGGAACAACTCAGATGGCTTCAAAATGGATACCGCATAAAAGTAGGCATTACCCACGTTGAAACCATAGGAATTGATACTCCCGAAGATTTAAAGCGCGCAGAAGAATTTATCACCCAACACGACAGGCAATAAAGAAAGAACAAAGACTATCACATATAACAAAGCAATTTCATCTGAAATCAGATAGAAGAAAAAAAATGAAAGGGCGCATTTTTTATGCGTCCTTTCATTTTTCTCCAAACAACAAACTTACATTTGCATTTAACCGACCAATAGCGAGCACTCCTGCAGACGATAAACACACACATTGTTTTAATCAATATATTCAAACCTAAACATATCAGGAATAGGCAGCCTTTCTCTTATGAGCATAATGGTGAAATATTGAACTTTTATAACAATCGTTCCACGAATACAGCTGCTGAATTATTCAATGCAAGAATCAAACTTTTCAGAGCTAATCTTCATGGAGTGACAGATAAAAAGTTTTTCCTCTTTAAAATCGCAAAGCCCTACGGATATCCCCATCAAATTCCTACTGCCCCAATACGCCATCAAAATAATTTGATGCTAAAGTCAAACTTTTCAAAGCAAATCTTCATGAAACAACGGACAAAAGTCTTTCTCTTTAGGATTGCACAAGCACACAGATATCCAACAAGATTTCTACGACCAACTTAAACTAACGATTAAACACAATTTTATAAATTTCCAAAGGGATTTTTACAAAAAAATAAAAGGAAGAAAACAATCATAATGTCTCTTCCTTTCAAATGCATTTAAACTTTCGTAGTGGATAGGGGAATCGAACCCCTATGCCAAGATTGAGAATCTTGTATCCTAACCATTAGATGAATCCACCTTAAATCACAGCGGAAGCTGGGGGATTCGAACCCCCGGTACGATAAACTCGCACGGCAGTTTAGCAAACTGCTGGTTTCAGCCACTCACCCAAACTTCCTTTCCGGTTTATTGTACCGAAGCATTCTCGCTCAAATGCGATGCAAAGGTATGCATTTATTTTTATCCCTGCAAATTTTTCTGGAGTTTTTTTTCATTTAATTCAAAAAAACTTTTTTACACCTTATTATATATTATAAACGCTCCTTTATGGAGTCAAATTTTAAGCATTATCTAACTGTAATATGGAAGCACCCCTGTTTAACCTCATACTTAACATAACACCGATTATTCTCACGCATATCACGCAAGACCTCACTTAACACCCACTTAAGCGTATCATTTCTTACCATTCGGCCTTTGCTTCCATCTAGTTTATTAATAGTTTTATAGCGATTATAACATACATCAAAAGTTGTACCATACAAATGACATGAATTTTCCGTTGCATTTCCATTGTAATTCCGAAGTTTCATCACATCTTCTTTTGACCGGAGAACACTAGTTACAATTATTTGATGCAATGGTATATTTTTTATTCTTAGGCTATCATAATACGCCCTACCAATATCATTGAGTAGGACAGCTGCGCGTGGAACCAAATACGGAATACTACTGCGCAAAGGATCTATAAAATAATAAGGATTTGCACCAACAAAAACAAGTTCTTTTTTTCTATTTTCTGCATCTTCTCTATTTTCAACAGGTTTTACTCCATACTTATTGGCAGAAACTAGCTGCACGTCATTATTGTCAGGGAATGTACGACTAAAACCAGGCACACTATTTATACGATTACGTACCTGTGTTCCTTCTGCATTATAGAAAGACGTCAACTTAAATATTGAAGAAACCACGTGCTCCCCATCACCTACACTATCCTTTTTACCCAAAGTGTTAATGCTAGAATCATTTAAAGCATCATTCACGACAACAGGCCTATTTACATTTTTATCTTTTGCGACATCAGGAAAAATCAGACGTATCATAGCCAAAATCAAAACTATGGCCACAAAACTCATCAAATACCTATTTTTTGTTATTTTCATACGTTCTTTATTTATTCAACATAGAAACAAAAAAAGACTCACATCTTTTTGTATCAATCAACATTAAAATTTCGAATTGTTGAAACAATTTCATTGATAATTTCTGGATTTGGCAATTCTTTAACATCTCCACACAAGGCTATCGAGAAGTTATCTGCCAAACATTCTTCCGGATTTATAACATACCCTGTATTTCTTCCTACCTTATCATAAAAATCGGATGCATCATCCAATTTATACATCAACATCTTTCCATCCTTCATTACCGGAGAAAATTTATCGTCAAGCGGAACCAATCCGATGTGCACATAATCAAAAAAAGATCCTCCGGCATAATCACGATCAGAACAAATAACCATTGTGCATGGCTGTTGTTTTCCACCGACACTTAACATGGCATAGCTATCATAATGATTCACATCCGGATTAGATATAAATCGTTCGGTCACATCATCAGAAAACTTTATTTCTTTATTCAATATACTGAATCCTATTATTTTATACATTGACTTCCTAAAATCAATATTATTTCGTGTCATCACATGAAACAACTCATGAGCCAACAGCTTAGCAAGCCTTTTGGTATTAACTTTTTTCAAAAGACCTTCACCTAAACAGACTACTTCGCCTCGAGTATACGCTGCTGCACCTCCCTCCTCTTTCATCGTTGTTTTTATAAGCAGTACTTCTTGAGGGATAGGAAGCTTCAAGCCCTTTCGAGCAATAGCATCATCCAATATTGCAAAAGCTTTAACAACAGAATCTTTTTCTGTATCTGTAAAATCTCTAGTCTCTCGTCTTATCATGTCTACCATATCGTCATGAGTAGCATTCTTTTTACCCACACGAGCCTCCAAGTCAAATTTCCCAAGACGTTCTACATAACCCTTAGAAACAGCCAACACATTATTTGCTTCCTCCTTATCCGCAAATCTGAGAGAATAACTATCATTATTACCATAAGATAAACAACAAAACGAGACGAGGCATAAGCCAAACGAGACTGCACGCTGATAAAACTGTCTAATAATATACATAATTTAAATTTAAATAAAACGATGCAAAGATAATGTAAGTATATGTAAATACAAAATAAATATGTTTATTGCATACAGAAAGGACGTCAACAATTAACATAATTTTATCCATGACAAAATAACAACATTTTTTATTGGAAAATCCGATGGGAAACAATATCATCAAAACAAAATATTTCTTGCAACAAACAAAATACATAGACTTTTAAATATATCTTCAACTCATATCAATGCCATGGCCATGGCATCCATTCAAGATTATATCACTAAGACATATGGAGAGAAAAACAAATTTAAATGAAATCTATCCCCTATATGACAAAAGCCTTTTATCAATAAATACAACATAGCGATACAATCATAACATTCTCACACCTATACGCTATCAGCCCAAGAATAGAAAAAAGATAAGAAAAACGATGATATATTGAAAAAGTTTCTGTAATTTTGCACAATAATATTAAATTCGAATAAAATTGATCGAGAAGCACATTGTACTTGAGGATATTGACCCTGTAATATTATACGGAGTCAACAATACGCATTTGCAAATAATCAAGGCACTATACCCAAAGCTTAGGATAGTTGCACGTGATAATGTCCTACGCGTATTAGGAGACGAAGAGCAAATGGCAAACTTTGAAGAAAACATTGAGAAAATACGCAAGCACGTCTTAAAATACAACTCGATTAATGAAGATAATTTAATCAACATAATTAAGGGCGGGAAGATTAACGATGACACATCAAGTGATGTTGTAGTATATAACATCTCTGGAAAACCAATAAAAAGCAGAAGCGCCAATCAGCAGAAACTGATTGATGCGTACAACAACAATGACATGCTGTTCGCAGTCGGTCCTGCCGGCACGGGCAAAACATATTTAAGTATAGCTCTTGCTGTAAAAGCCCTCAAAGAGAAAGCGACAAAAAAAATAATATTAAGTCGTCCGGCTGTTGAGGCTGGAGAAAAGTTAGGCTTTCTGCCAGGTGACATGAAAGACAAAATCGACCCATATCTGCAGCCCCTATATGATGCACTTGAAGACATGATTCCTGCTGTTAAATTACAGGACATGATTGAGAAACATATCATCCAGATTGCACCATTGGCATTTATGCGCGGACGAACACTCAGTGATGCTGTGATAATTCTCGACGAGGCACAAAATACAACATCTGCTCAAATACGTATGTTTTTAACCAGACTTGGATGGAATGCAAAAATGATCATAACAGGCGACCTTACTCAGGTTGACTTACCGCATGGAACGACTAGTGGGCTACGAGAAGCTATACGTGTATTAAATGGCATTGAAGGAATCTCTTTTATAAATATGAATGAAAAGGATATCGTAAGACATAAGCTTGTCACACGAATAGTCAATGCATATGAAAGAGATAAAGAAATAAAGAACAAGTAGAAAAGGTTTTACAATAAATCAACAAGAATGAAAGCACTTACAAGAACAGATTTCCATTTTGATGGACAAAAAAGCGTATATCATGGTAAGGTACGCGATGTTTACAACATTAACGACGACATTATCGTAATGATTGCCACAGACAGAATTTCAGCTTTCGACGTTATTCTGCCTAAAGGAATACCTTTTAAGGGTCAGGTTCTTAACCAGATTGCATCAAAATTTCTGGATCAGACAAAGGACATTTGTCCAAACTGGAAACTTGCCACTCCCGATCCAATGGTTACAGTTGGTCTGAAATGCGAAGGATTCCGCGTTGAAATGATTATACGTTCAATTCTGACAGGTTCGGCATGGCGTGAGTATCAAAAGGGATGTCGTGAAATTTGTGGTGTTAAACTGCCCGATGGAATGAAAGAGAATCAGCGTTTCCCCGAACCAATAATAACACCTACAACAAAGGCTGACGAAGGTCATGACATGAATATTTCCAAAGAAGAAATAATCGCTCAAGGCATTGTAAGCAAAGAAGATTACGAGGTGATGGAGGACTATACACGTAAGATTTTTGCACGCGGACAAGAAATTGCAGCTGAACATGGCCTTATCCTCGTTGATACTAAATACGAATTTGGAAAAAGAGACGGTAAAGTTTATCTTATTGACGAAGTACATACTCCAGACAGCAGCCGTTATTTCTATGCAGACGGTTATGAGGAGAAATTTGAGAAAGGTGAGCCGCAACGCCAATTGTCTAAAGAATTTGTACGTCAATGGCTTATTGAACACAACTTCATGAATGAGCCCGGACAGACAATGCCAGAAATAACAGACGAATATGCCGAAAGTGTAAGCGAACGCTACATTGAATTGTTCGAGAACATTACCGGTGATAAATTCGACAAAGCTGCTGAAGATGGTGATATTGCAGCACGAATCGAAAACAATGTGAAGAATTATCTGAAAAACAGATAATAATTCATATTGACAAAATACCTCTATAGCATCATGCCTTTTTATAAATCAGATAAAAATGACCTACAAACAGGAACGTATAACGCCATATAATAACGGGGAAGAAAAGAGTAAGCAGGTTGAAACAATGTTTGATACCATAGCTCATTCGTATGATCTGCTTAATCACAGGCTGTCACTTGGCATTGACTATCTTTGGAGAAATACGGCCATAAAACAGCTTAAGCCCTTTAAACCTCTTAAAATACTAGATGTTGCGACAGGGACAGGTGATTTTGCGATAAAATCAGCCAAGGAGTTATCCCCTGAAAAGGTCATTGGCATTGATATATCAGAAGGCATGATGCGTATTGGTCAAGAGAAAGTTAAGAATGAGAGACTGAGCGAAATCATAAGCTTTGAAAAGGAAGACTGCGAACATCTCTCTTACGCAGACAATACATTCGACGCAATAATAACCGCATTTGGAATCAGAAATTTTCAAAATCTTGATGCTAGTTTAAAGGAGATGTGCAGAGTATTGAAAAAGGGAGGACACGTAAGTATTCTAGAGCTTAGCCAGCCAGTAAGTTTCCCAATGAAACAATTATTTTGGATATACTCTCATTCCGTACTACCGCTATATGGAAAACTTGTTTCTAAAGACAAAAATGCGTATCGTTATTTAACAACAACAATAGAAGCATTTCCACAAGGTGAAGTGATGACAGATATCATAAAAAAAGCCGGGTTTACTGAAGCTACATTCAAACGTTTAACCTTCGGCATTTGCACTTGTTATTTTGCAACTAAATAAATATAAGTCTATGGATAAATATGGATTAATAGGTTACCCATTAGGTCATTCATTTTCAAAAAGTTATTTCAACGAAAAATTTGAAAATGAAGGAATTAATGCTGAATATATCAACTTTGAGATTCCGACACTCGACTCCCTTCCGGAAATTTTAGCTTCTAACCCGGAACTGAAAGGCCTTAATGTCACAATACCATATAAAGAAAAAGTTATCAGTTATCTTGACTCCATAAGCCCCGAAGCAAGAGCTATAGGAGCAGTAAATGTTATACGCGTTGACCACAAAGGTAATGATACTTATCTGAAAGGCTTTAACAGCGATGTCATTGGTTTTACAAAAAGCATTGAGCCCTTGCTTGAAAGATTTCATAAAAAAGCATTAATATTAGGAACAGGAGGGGCATCTAAAGCTGTAAACTTCGGTTTAAAATCACTAGGTCTTGAAACAGTATTCGTAAGCAGATTTGAACGTCCTGGAACGATACAATATTCACAAATCACCCCTGACATAATTCAGGAGTACAATGTTATTGTTAATTGCACTCCATGCGGAATGTATCCGCATATAGACGAGTGTCCTCAATTGCCATATGAGGCAATGACAAGCAAGAACATCCTTTATGACTTGCTCTATAATCCCGATGAAACTCTTTTCATGAAAAAAGGAGCCCAACATGGTGCCACTGTAAAAAATGGATTAGAAATGCTTTTATTACAGGCATTTGCAAGTTGGGAATTTTGGCATAATAAAGAATAAGACATAATTTTTGTTCCATATACATAAAAATATATTTAAAATGGATTTACACAACCGCTACATGATGCGTGGTGTTTCTGCAGCAAAAGAAGATGTACACAACGCAATAAAGAACATAGATAAGGGTATCTTTCCACAGGCATTTTGTAAAATAATACCAGACATTCTAGGAGGCGATCCTGAATATTGTAATATTATGCATGCAGATGGCGCAGGTACTAAGTCGTCATTGGCTTATATGTATTGGAAAGAGACCGGTGACTTAAGTGTATGGAAAGGCATTGCACAAGATGCACTAATTATGAATACGGACGACCTGCTTTGTGTTGGAGCTGTAGATAACATACTTGTTTCAAGCACAATCGGACGAAATAAAATGCTGGTACCAGGAGAAGTCATATCTGCTATTATTAATGGCACTGACGAACTTTTAGCCAGCATGCGAGAAATGGGCATTGGCATTTACGCAACGGGAGGTGAAACAGCTGATGTTGGCGATTTAGTAAGAACAATTATCGTCGACTCTACTGTTACATGTAGAATGAAACGTAGCGACGTAATCAACAACGCCAACATTCAACCAGGCGATGTCATTGTCGGACTTGCTTCATTTGGCCAGGCAACATACGAAACAAGCTACAACGGAGGTATGGGCAGCAATGGCCTGACTAGTGCACGCCATGACGTGTTTGCTAAATATCTTGCAGAAAAATATCCAGAAAGTTACGATCATGCAGTTCCTGACGAACTTGTTTATAGTGGTCATTATCACCTGGACGACAAATTAGCAGATGTACCTGTAAATGCAGGTCAGCTAGTCCTCTCTCCTACCCGTACATACGCACCAGTTATTAAACGCATTCTTGACGAATTACGTCCGGAAATACATGGTATGGTACATTGTACAGGCGGAGCACAAACAAAAGTGCTACACTTCGTAAATGACAATTGCAAGGTTATCAAAGACAACATGTTCCCGGTTCCACCTCTTTTCAGAATGATTAGAGAGGAAAGTCAGACTGACTGGAAGGAAATGTATAAAGTGTTCAATATGGGACACAGAATGGAGATATATGTAAAACCCGAATTTGCAGAAAAAGTAATTAATATAAGTAAGAGTTTCAATATAGACGCTCAGATTATCGGACATATCGAAGAAGGAGAAAAGAGTCTGACCATTAAATCTGAATTTGGAGAATTTAACTATTAATTATATGCCCGAAAACAATAGTATTTTAGAAAAGCTCGAAGGACTTGAAAGCAGATATGAAGAGGTTGCCACATTGATAACAGACCCTTCTGTCATTTCAGATCAGGAAAGATACGTAAGACTTACACGAGAATATAAAGACCTCGATGAGATAATGAAGGCCAGAAAACGATATATTGCCTGCATAAACTCTATAAATGAGGCTAAAGATATTCTTGCCAACGAAAGTGATCCGGACCTGAGAGAGATGGCCCGTGAAGAACTTCAAGCCAATGAAGAGTTACAGCCTAAAATTGAGGAGGAGATAAAAATTGCCTTAGTACCGAAAGATCCGGAAGACGCCAAGAACGTCCAAATGGAAATTAGAGCCGGAACCGGCGGTGACGAAGCAGCACTGTTTGCAGGCGATTTATTTCAAATGTATAAAAAATACTGTGATTCAAAAGGCTGGTCCCTGTCTGTAACAAGCGTAAGTGAAGGAGCTGTTGGCGGATATAAGGAAATAGACTTTGCTGTAAGCGGCGACAATGTATATGGAATACTAAAATATGAATCTGGCGTACATCGTGTACAACGTGTACCAGCCACAGAAACACAGGGCCGTATGCACACAAGCGCTGCAACAGTAGCTGTATTGCCCGAAGCTGATAAATTTGAAGTTAACATCAACGAAGGCGACATTAAGTGGGACACATTCAGAAGTTCCGGTGCCGGAGGACAGAATGTAAACAAAGTGGAGTCTGGAGTTCGTCTTAGATATCCATGGAAAAATCCGAATACCGGTGAAGTTGAAGAAATTCTTATTGAATGTACTGAAACACGAGACCAGCCTAAGAATAAGGAAAGGGCACTTTCAAGATTGCGTACCTTCATCTACGACAGAGAGCATCAGAAATACATCGATGATATAGCTAGCCGCAGAAAGACATTGGTGTCAACTGGTGACAGAAGTGCAAAGATCAGAACATATAACTTCCAGCAAGGACGTGTAACTGACCACAGAATCGGCTATACAACACATGATCTGTCCGGATTCCTGGCAGGAAACATACAAGATATGATAGACGCCTTAACTGTAGAAGAAAATGCAGAACGCATGAAAGAGGCAGAACTATAAATCCTAATGTTTGGGTGGATTATTTATATGAAATAAAAGTTTTATATAAGACTTGGCAATTGCAAAAATCTGAGCATCAGCCATTTCATATAAAAGAATTCACTTAATAAATAAAAACATAAATTCAGAAAAAATGAACAGAAAACAATTAGTTGACCAAATATTCAGCAAACAATCTTTTCTGTGTGTCGGACTCGACACTGATATCAAAAAAGTGCCGGAATGTTTACTGAACAACGAAGATCCTATATTCGACTTCAACAAAGCCATAATAGATGCAACGGCACAATATTGTGTTGCATACAAGCCAAATTTGGCTTTCTACGAATGCATGGGTGTAAAAGGAATGATATCATTTGAACGTACGATAAAATACCTCAAAGAAAACTATCCTGACCATTTCATAATAGCAGATGCAAAACGTGGCGACATAGGAAACACATCCTCTATGTATGCCCGTACATTCTTTGAAGAATATGATATCGACTCATTGACCGTTGCGCCTTACATGGGCGAAGACAGTGTTACACCATTCCTCAACTATGAAGGCAAATGGGTTATTCTATTGGCGCTCACAAGCAATAAAGGTTCACATGATTTTCAGCTGACAGCCGACCAAGACGGCGAAAGACTTTTTGAAAAAGTCATACGTAAGTCACAGGCATGGGGTGATGAGCAAAACATGATGTATGTAGTTGGTGCCACTCAGGGCTCAATGTTCCAAGACATACGTAAAGTTGCTCCTAATCACTTCTTACTTGTACCTGGAGTTGGAGCACAAGGCGGAAGCCTACAAGAAGTATGCAAATACGGAATAATCAAAGACTGCGGACTATTAGTAAACAGCAGCAGAGGTATCATTTATGCCTCAAACGGAAGCGATTTTGCTGAAGCTGCAGCAATTAAAGCTGAAGCCTTGCAAAAAGAAATGGCCATAGAATTAAACAAAATAAAGTAGGTATAAAAATCCTCCGGCATTAAAGCAAATGTCGGAGGATTTCTTATATAAAATATAGTCATAGACATAAGTGTCACACAATTTGCACTTATTTTGACTTTCTGATTTCAAATAGTAGGCTATTTTTCCATTGAACACTGATTCTACTCTGAAAAAGCCATAAAATCCGACTATTGCTCATTCAACAGATAAACCTCTCATTTTCAAGCAGTTGAAGCAGTTAACAATAAATTCTAAGCACAATATCATTCTAAAAAACATCTAAAATGCCACCTATTACAGTATAAAATGCAGCATTTTACATGTCAAAACACATTCAATCAGCCACACAAATACAGTTAAATAGACGACAAAACTCAATGATTTCCAATCAAGAACAAGCAAATATATGTGTTTTGAAGATAAAGTATTAGCATAAAAGTGATCAAGCATCGCATTTTATCCGCTAAAACATAACATTAGCCGACACATTAAAAAATTACACTTTGACAGTCCATACATTATTTTGTTTTCCTTTTGTCAATCATAAAAGCAGCATTTAAGAGGTTGATATTATTCACAGAAAGTTTATTCCATCTCATACGGACCTTAACATCAGTTAACTTTCATCATCAAGCTATTTTGTTGTATATCAAACAAATAAATTGTATATTTGCATTTGCCACATGCTGTTATAACATATATCATGAATCAGATTTCAGCTATAATGTAAAACACCAGTACTACTTATTTACCTTTTTGAAGTTGTACAACATATAAAACAAGCGAAATGAATGACAGTAAAATAATAAATGACCCTATCTTCGGATTCATAAAGATACCTCATGGCCTTCTGTTAGATATTGTTGAGCATCCGCTAATGCAGAGGCTTACACGAATAAAGCAACTTGGACTTACATCTATGGTGTACCCTTCCGCACAACACACTCGCTTTCAGCATTCTATCGGTGCATTCCATTTAATGAGCGAAGCCATTACGTCATTAACCCAAAAAGGAATATACATATTCGACAGTGAAGCTGAAGCTGTTGAGGCTGCTATACTAATGCACGACATTGGGCATGGACCATTCTCTCATGTCTTAGAGCATACATTGATAAGCGGAATAAGCCACGAAGAAATATCCTTGCTTATGATGGAACAAATTAACAAGGAAATGAAAGGAGAATTGAATTTAGCACTCAAAATATTCAAGAATGAATATCCGAAAAAGTTTCTACATCAGCTGATAAGCAGCCAGCTTGACATGGACAGGCTAGACTATCTCAGACGTGACAGCTTTTACACGGGAGTGTCTGAAGGAAATATTGGCAGTGCCAGAATAATAAAGATGCTTGATGTACACAATGATAATCTTGTTGTAAATTCAAAAGGGCTGTATTCTATCGAAAATTATCTAATGGCAAGACGTCTGATGTATTGGCAAGTGTATCTGCATAAAACAACTGTCTCCAGCGAAAAAGTGCTAGTAAACGCTCTTTTACGTGCAAAAAGACTTGCACATGAAGGCAAGGAAATTTTCGCAACACCCTGTCTAAGATATTTTTTATACAACGACATCGATGCAGAGACATTCAGAAATGACAGACAAGCCCAGCTGTATTATACAAAACTCGACGACAGCGACATTCTAAGTTCCCTTAAAGTATGGACAGACAGCAACGATAAAGTGCTGTCGATTCTTTCCACAGATATCATAAACCGCAATATCTTCAAAGTTAAAATTTTCGAAAATCCTGTGGACGACGCCTATGCTGAAAGCAAGAAACGTACAATTGCAGACATGTTCAAAATAAGTTTAGAAGAAGCTAGCTATCTCATGAGCATTGACACAATACAAAAAGATATGTACGATGTTAACGAAGACCAAATCACCATACTGTTCAAAGACAATACAACAAAAGACATTTCTGAATCTTCAGAATTGTTGAATATTGCATTACTTTCAAAAAAAATCAGAAAATATTATTTATGTTATCAACGTTTTTGAATAAATTTATTTATCTTTGCAGATAATATGTAATTAAATTGCAATGGAATTTACAGCAAACCAAATAGCAAGTTTTATCCAAGGCAAAGTTGAAGGCGATGAAAATGCCATAGTAAATACATTTGCCAAAATTGAAGAGGGAAAACCAGGAGCTATATCATTCCTTTCAAATCCCAAATACACACACTATATTTACGAAACACAATCAAGTATTGTGCTTGTCAACGAAGACGTTGAGTTGACAAAACCAGTCAAAGCCACCTTGATTAGAGTAAAGAATGCCTATGAATGCGTTGCAAAACTTCTGCAAATGTATCAGGCTGCACTTCCTAAAAAAAGTGGCATAAGCTCAATGGCTTTCATATCACCTAAAGCGACAATTGGCGACAATTGCTATGTAGGTGCTTTTGCATATATAGGCGAGAACGTTGTTATCGGTGAAAATACACAAATATATCCACATACGGTTATTGAAGATGGTGTTAAAATTGGAAATGGATGTATCTTATATCCTAATGTCACCATCTACAAAGAGTGTAAGCTAGGCAATAATGTTACAATTCATGCCGGCACCGTCATTGGCGCAGACGGTTTTGGATTTGCTCCAAATACTGATGGATATGACAAAATACCACAAATTGGCATTGTAACTATTGAAGATAACGTTGAAATTGGAGCCAACTCATGCGTAGACCGTTCTACGATGGGAACAACAATCATACGTAAAGGTGTAAAGCTTGACAATCTTGTACAGATTGCTCACAATGTTGAAGTGGGCGAAAACACTGTAATGTCTGCTCAGACAGGCGTTGCAGGTAGTACAAAAATTGGCAAAGGCTGCATGTTTGGAGGTCAGGTCGGCATTGCAGGACATGCAACAATTGGTGATAAGACTTTCCTTGGTGCCCAGTCAGGAGTGCCAGGCAACCTTAAAGGCAATGAGACTCTCATCGGAACGCCGCCGACTGATCCAAAGGCTTACTTTAAGTCTATTGCGTTAACACGCAGGCTACCAGAAATTTACAAAGAGCTCAACGAGTTAAAACATGAAGTTGAAAAATTAAAAGAGACATATAAATAAATCATGGAAATGTCAAAACAGAACACACTTAAAGGCAGTTTTGCACTGTGTGGAAAAGGTCTTCATACTGGATTAAATCTGACAATCACCTTTAATCCGGCAAATGAAAATACCGGATATAAGATACAAAGAATCGATCTTGAGGGTCAACCCATCATTGATGCCATTGCTGAAAATGTCGTTGACACCCAACGTGGAACTGTATTAGGGAAAGGTGATGTAAGAGTATCAACCGTAGAACATGGACTTGCCGCTCTGTATGCTTTAGGCATTGACAACTGCCTTATACAGGTAAATGGTCCTGAATTTCCAATTTTAGATGGCTCAGCAGCACAATACATTGAGAAGATCAGTGAAATTGGAATCGTTGAACAGAATGCTCCAAAAGACTTCTATATTATACGCCACAAGATAGAGGTAAAGGATAAAGAATCAGGTTCATGCATTACGATTCTGCCAGATGAAGAATTCAGCTTGACCGCAATGTGCTCTTTTGACTCTAAATTCATAAATAGTCAATTTGCGACACTTGACAAAATTGAAGATTTTGCCACAGAAATAGCTCCAGCCCGTACATTCGTCTTTGTAAGAGACATCGAACCGCTCTTAAAAGCTAATCTTATTAAAGGTGGTGACATGGATAATGCTATTGTGATTTATGAAAGACAGACAACCCAGGAACGTCTTGATCAATTGGCAGATTTCTTACATGTACCACATCTTGACGCAACAAAACTGGGATACATTCAGCATAAACCGCTAGTATGGGAAAATGAATGTACAAGGCATAAGCTGTTAGACATAATAGGCGATATGGCACTTATCGGCAAACCTATTAAAGGCCGCATAATAGCCACTCGTCCAGGACATACAATCAACAATAAGTTTGCACGCCTCATGCGAAAAGAAATCCGTAAGCATGAAATACAGGCTCCAATATACAATTGCAATGAAGCACCGCTTATGGACGTAAACCGCATTCGCGAATTGCTTCCGCATCGTTATCCCATGCAACTCGTTGATAAAGTGATAGCTCTTGGACCGAGCAGTATCGTTGGCGTAAAAAATGTCACCAGTAATGAACCTTTCTTCCAGGGACATTTTCCCCAAGAGCCCGTTATGCCTGGCGTTTTACAAATTGAGGCTATGGCACAGTGCGGTGGCTTGCTTGTTCTTAACACTTTGGAAGAGCCCGAAAGATGGTCAACATATTTCATGAAGATTGACGATGTGAAGTTTAGACAAAAAGTTGTACCGGGAGATACTCTTTTATTTAAAGTTGACCTTCTTGCTCCTGTACGCCATGGTGTATCTTCTATGAAGGGATATGTATTTGTAGGAGATAAAGTCGTATCAGAAGCTACTTTCACAGCTCAAATAGTAAAAAATAAATAACCCATAAGGCAGATTTACTTCTGCCTTATTTTAAAATATTAGCCATGAATAATATAAGTCCGTTAGCATACATACATCCTGAAGCCAAAATTGGTGACAATAATATTATCGGCCCATTCTGTTATATTGATAAAAATACAGTAATTGGCGACAATAACGTATTACAAAATAATGTAACGATTAACTACGGAGCACGCATCGGAAATAATAACGAAATCTTTCCCGGTGCAAGTATTAGTACAAAGCCACAAGATCTTAAATTCAAAGGTGAAGATACGACATGTGAAGTTGGTGATAACAATAGTATACGTGAAAATGTAACTATATCACGAGGCACAGCATCTAAAGGGACAACAAAAGTTGGTTCAAACAATTTGCTGATGGAAAACATGCATGTTGCTCACGATTGCGTTATCGGTAATGGATGTATTATTGGAAACTCAACAAAGTTTGCAGGAGAAGTTGTTGTTGACGACTATGCCATTATTAGTGCTGTTGTTTTATGCCACCAATTCTGCCATATTGGTAGCTATGTAATGATTCAGGGAGGCTGCCGTTTCAGCCAAGACATACCACCTTTTATCATTGCCGGAAAAGAACCGACGAAATATTGCGGAATAAATATTGTGGGATTAAGAAGAAGAGGATTCAGCAACGAATTAATCAACAATATACATGAAGCTTACAGACTTCTGTACTCTAAAGGAATCCTAAAAGAGGGTATTGAAGAAATAAGGAAAAAGCTGCCTGTAACAAAAGAAATTGAATATATAATTAATTTTGTTGAAAACTCTAAGAGAGGTATAATAAGATAAATACCTTCTGTGATGAAGACACTTTTTGTAATAGTTGGACCTACAGGGGTAGGAAAAACATCATTATGTCTGAAGGTTGCCGAACACTTAAATACGGTTATTATTAATGCTGACTCTCGGCAGGTTTTTAAAGAAATACCTGTAGGCACAGCTGCCCCAACAAAAGATGAGCGTAAATCAATTAGACATTTTTTTGTTGGCAATCTTCATATTAATGAATATTACAACGCCTCAAAATACGAACAAGATGTTTTAAATTTATTAAACATCTTGTTCAAGTATAAAGATAATGTAATCATGTCTGGTGGCAGCATGATGTACGTTGATGCCGTATGCAAAGGTATTGACGACATACCATCGGTTGACGACAACATTAGAAAAACACTTCAAGAAAGATTCGATAAAGAAGGTCTTTCTGGCATCAGCAAAGAATTGGCATTACTAGATCCTGATTATTACGCAATTGTTGATAAGAATAATCATAAGCGCATAATACATGCATTAGAAATATGCTTATCTACAGGCAAGCCATATTCTTCTTTCAGAAAAAACATAACCAAAGAAAGACCTTTTAGAATTATAAAAATTGGTCTTAATATGGACCGGCAGAAATTATACGAGAGAATAGACTTACGTGTAGAACAAATGATCCATGATGGCTTAATTCAAGAAGCTCTAAATGTCTATGAATATAAAGATCTAAATGCATTAAACACTGTTGGTTACAAAGAAACATTTGAATATCTAGACGGATTATGTACACTTGACAATGCAATATTTAGGATAAAAAACAATACACATAAGTATTGCCGTAAACAGCTTACATGGTTCAGGCGTGATCCAAATATACATTGGTTTTCACCCGACAATATTGAAGAAATCATAAATTACATAAACACATTCATATAAACTGTACTTTTTTTGTACATTTGCAGAATAAATAATACTAAAATTATATGTTCAACAACAACAATGATTCACGTATCGGTAGATTTATCAAAACGTGTCTGAACAAAATTAAAGGTTTTTGGCCTTGGTATAAAGGACTTTATATAGGTCGCAAATGGTATACAAAAACTTGTGTAGCAATTCTGTCTGCCATAATCACATTTTTTGTGTATCTTATAATGGTTGATATTAACTTCTTATGGTTATTTGGAAAGTCTCCCGGCTTTTCACAGATAATGCATCCTACAACAAGCGAGGCATCTGAAATATATAGTGCAGACGGCGTTATGATAGGCAAATATTTTAGTGAGAACAGAACGCCTGTTAAATATGAAGAAGTAAACCCTCTCTTCTGGAAAGCTTTAATTGATACAGAAGATGAACGCTTCTACAAGCACTTTGGTGTTGATTTCACCGGATTATTTGCTGTAGCAAAAGATATTATTGTACATCATGAAGCACGTGGTGCATCCACTATTACGCAACAGCTCGCAAAAAACATGTTCCGCGTCAGGACACAGTATTCAACAGGATTGTTGGGATATATTCCGGGGGTACGCATGCTTATTATGAAAAGCAAAGAATGGATTATTGCAACAAAGTTAGAAATTCTATACGATAAAAAAGAAATTCTTACGATGTATGCTAATACCGTAGATTTTGGTTCAAATGCATATGGCATAAAAACCGCATGTAAGACATATTTTAACACAACTCCATCTGAAATGACTGCTGAACAAGCAGCTGTTTTGGTTGGTATGCTAAAAGCTACAACATATTATAACCCTATTACGAATCCAGAGAATAGTCTGCAACGCAGAAATACGGTCTTGCACAACTTAATGACACATAAGGATATCACAAAAGATGATTATGATTCTTTAAGTGCAATACCCATAAAAGTAAACTATAGTGTTGAAAGCAATTATGATGGTCAGGCAAAATATTTTCGTGAGGCAATAGCTGACTATCTTAAGGATTGGTGTAAGGAAAATGGATATGACCTGTATAGTAGCGGCTTGAAAATCTACACTACGATAGATACCCGCATGCAAAAATATGCTGAAGAAGCCGCAATCAAACAAATGAAACAGGTACAAAGAAACTTCAATAGTCATTGGAGCGGTCAAGACCCATGGAGAGATGAGAACCATCAGATTATACCAAACTTTATAGAGAATATAGCTCAGAAATTACCGGTATACAAAACATTATTACAAAAGTTTCCCAATAACCCCGACTCTATTCAATACTATTTGAATAAGCCACACAAAGTCAAATTATTTGATTATGAGAAAGGTACCATTGAAAAAGAAATGAGTACAATGGATTCCATCAGGTATATGGTTAAATTCATGCATTGCTCATTCGTTGCAATGGAGCCACAAACCGGAGCAGTCAGAGCATGGGTCGGAGACATTGACTTTAACTCATGGAAATATGACAAAGTTACAGCTATGCGCCAACCAGGTTCAACATTTAAACTATTTGTATATACAGAAGCTATGAACCAGGGACTTACACCATGTGATAAGAGAAGGGACGAATACATAAGAATGCAAGTATATGACAAAAATAAGCATGAAATGACTTCATGGACTCCAACAAATGCCAATGGCAGATTCTCAGGAGACTCCATTCCCTTAAAAAGCGCATTTGCGAAAAGTATCAACTCGATTGCTGTCAGACTTGGGCAGGAAATGGGAATAAAGAACATTGCCAAAACAGCACATGACATGGGTATTAAAAGTCCTTTGGACGAAGAACCTTCATTAGCGTTAGGTGCTTCTGACGTTAATCTGTTAGAAATGGTCAATGCATATTGTACAATAGCAAATGATGGTAAACATATAGAACCAGTCCTTGTGACACGTATAGTAGACAAAGACGGAAGAGAGGTATATGTAAGTTCTACAGAGGAAAAACAAGTTATACCATATAAAAGCGCATTCTTCATGCAACAGCTACTTATGGGTGGTATGCGTGAACCAGGTGGAACATCTCAAAGTTTATGGGCATATACTGACACTGCACGTGATACAGACTTTGGCGGCAAGACAGGAACATCAAATAATCATTCAGATGCATGGTTTATGTGCGTAAGCCCGAATCTTGTAACAGGCGCATGGGTTGGTGGAGAATACAGAAGTATTCATTTCCGCACAGGCGCTCTTGGACAAGGAAGTAGGACGGCATTACCTATTTGCGGATATTTCATTCAGGCACTTATGAAAGATCCTGAATTTAAAAAGTATCATGGCCGATTCCATAAGCCAGATGATGAAGACATCACTGCAGATATGTATAACTGCAGCAGTTATGTACCTGCTAAAAAAGATACGACACAGATTGACAGTACCATGGTAGAGGACGAAGAACTTCTTATTGACGAAGAAGGCAATATACTTCCAAGAGGAAACGAAGATAACGAAATCTCAAAAGAAAATAATCCCGCCATCAATACTGATAAAGGTAACGTACAACAATCTGAAGATAAAAAAGAAAAAAAGAAAAATAAACCTCGTGAAGAACAGATTAGATTTGAAGACTTATAAGAAGCTCAACATTGGAACCTAATTCACAAATTGATCAATCAAACAAAGAGTTTCAAGAGGCTCTTCAGATATTAAAATTTACCCGTCGCTCGCTTTTCCTTACAGGTAAAGCTGGGACGGGTAAATCAACTTTTTTAAGATATGTCAAGTCCAACATAAAAAAGAAAATTGTTGTTCTCGCCCCAACTGGCATATCTGCAATCAATGTAGGAGGCGCAACACTACATAGCTTTTTCAAACTCCCATTTCACCCAATATTACCCAATGATACTCAATATTCAGTAAGGCATTTACGCAATACACTAAAATACAATGGTGAAAAATGTAAGCTGCTACGAGAGGTTGAGCTCATCATAATTGATGAAATTAGCATGGTAAGAGCTGACATCATCGATTTTATAGATAAGGTATTACGGGTATATTCGAGGAATATGCGCGAGCCTTTCGGCGGAAAACAATTATTACTTGTAGGAGATATTTTTCAGTTAGAACCAGTTGTCAAGGAGGATGAGCGGAAACTCCTTCAGCCATTCTACCCTACCAGTTTCTTCTTTGACGCAAAGATATTTAAAGAGATAAAACTAATATGTATTGAATTAAATAAAATTTACAGACAAAAAGACAGCCAGTTCATCAACATACTCGATAAGATAAGACTTGGTGACGTAAATGACTATGATTTAAAAATATTAAACAGCCGTTATAAAGAAGAAAACCACGAATTCAAAAGTGAAAAGCTCGTAATAACATTATCAACACGTAGAGATACTGTAGATTATATAAATGAAAATAAGCTAAAAGAACTTAAAGGATCATTAACAATATTTAATGGGAAAATTAGTGGAGAATTTCCAGAAAATAGTCTACCCACACTCACAAAATTGGAAATCAAGCCTGGTGCACAAGTAATATTTATAAAGAACGACATAAACAAAAGATGGGTAAATGGTACTCTAGGTATTGTTGAAACTATTGACGTTGAAAAAGGATTAATATATATAATCACAGAAGACGGTAACGAATACGAAGTTTCGAGGGAGAGATGGAGTAATATGAAGTACCGTTTCAATAACAAGGAACAAAAAGTAGAAGAAGAAGAAATTGGATATTTTGTACAGTTTCCAATAAGATTGGCATGGGCAATAACTATACACAAAAGCCAAGGCCTAACATTTAACAAGGTTATTATTGACCTGACAGGGGGTGTATTTGCCGGAGGCCAAACATACGTCGCCTTATCAAGATGTACATCATTAAACGGCATTACGCTCAAATCGCCAATAAGGCACGAAAATATTTTCGTACGAAAAGAAATATTGCAATTTGCTAAAAATTACAACAATTCAACACTTATAAAAAAAGCATTAAGCGAATCTGCCGCAGATAAAGAATATTACGAAGCAGCAAAAGCATTTGATAACGGAGACTATGAAAACTTCTTAAAATGCTTTTTTAAAGCTATACACAGCAGATACGATATAGAAAAGCCTAGTGCCAAGAGACTTATCCGTAAAAAATTAAATAAGATAAATACACTAAAAAGTGAAATAAAATGCCTCGAAGAAAAATTAAATAAGCAAGAGGCTTTCTTAAAAAGACTTGCAGCAGAGTATACGATACTAGGTAAAGAATGTGAAAATGAAAAAATGTATGAAGCTGCAATAGCTAATTATAATAAGGCATTAGAATTATATCCAGATGCACAAGAACCTTCCAAAAGGATAAATCTTTTAACTAAACGAAAACAAAAATAAGCAATCTGATAGAAATCAGATTAATTTAGATTACGCAAAATTTAGACAATGCCTAAATATAAAAAAGAGACATGCACAAATTGTGCAGTCTCTTTATATAAGTAAGAGTAATACACTATGAATTAACAGTACCACCCACAATGTCAAGCAACTCATTTGTAATAGCCTGCTGACGACTCTTATTATATTGGAGATTCAAATCTCTCAGAAGTTCATCAGCATTATCTGTTGCTGTCTGCATAGCAACCATACGAGCTGCATGCTCACTAGCATTACTATCAAGCAATGCTGTATATATCATTAAATGTGATAGTTTAGGAATAAGTGAGCACAACACTGATTCCATATCAGGTTCAACAATAAAATTGTCATTAAGAGGCTTTACTGCCTCTTTGGCATTTGAAGAAACCTTACCTTTCTTACGTATATACTCTTGAGCTTCCAAGGTTGCAATATTAGATGTCAAATCTCGCTCATCATCAAAATCCAATTCCTCTTTGATATTAATTGGTAAGAAAGTTTTTTGAGTCAAGATTTGTGAACCAGCACTTTTGAAATGATGATAAATCATCTCTATGCGATCAAACTCACCATCGATGAATTTCTGCGAAAGTAAATCCGCAAGTTCTATACATCGATGCAAATCAGGCTTATCAGCAATTTCAGAGAAATCTCCACCACAGTTCAAGCCGAGTTTCGTCACTTTTTCAGCAACCTTTCGTCCAATAGGATAAACAACAATATTATCCATACCTACCAGACGCTGGTATTTATCAATCGCCTGCTGCATGGCCTTAATAACATTTGCATTAAAACCACCGCATAAACTGCTATTAGATGAATATACAACAAAAGCAACTTTTTTTACAGGTCTCACAGTATTATATACAGTTGTAGCATCAACTTCTGAAGCCAAAAATGCTTTTAGTATATGCTCTAGCATAGATTCATAAGGAAGCATGTTCCCTATCATGATCTGTGCATGATGCAGTTTTGACGACGCAACCATCTTCATAGCACTCGTTATTTTACGAGTGCTATTTACAGATGATATACGATTCTTTATTTCTTTTAGTGACGGCATAAATCAACTATTTTTTATATTGCCCTGCAATATCAGCCATTACAGCCTCAATAGTTTGGGTTATTTGATCATCAATTTTTCCTTTAGATAACGCATCAACAACATCTTCATGTGAAGAACGCATCTTATCCAAAAAGGCATCTTGGCATTCACGCACCTTCTCAACAGGTACATCATGCATTAGACCATGTGTACCACAATAGAGTATTGCAACTTGCTCACCAACAGGCATTGGACTATATTGTGGCTGTATCAAAAGTTGATTATTCTTACGACCTCTATCAAGTGTCATAGCCGTTACAGCATCCATATCGCTTGAAAACTTTGAAAAAGATTCCAACTCTCTATACTGTGCTTGATCTATTTTCAATGTTCCAGCAACCTTCTTCATACTTTTTATCTGCGCAGAACCTCCTACACGACTTACAGAAATACCAACATTAATTGCAGGCCTAAATCCCTGATTGAACAAGTCAGTCTCAAGATAAATCTGTCCATCAGTAATAGAGATAACGTTAGTTGGAATATACGCAGATACGTCTCCTGCCTGAGTTTCAATTATAGGCAAAGCAGTAAGCGAACCACCACCTTTAACATGCCCTTTCATACACTCAGGCAAATCATTCATATTCTCTGCAACCTCTTGCTGGTCATTTATTCGTGCTGCACGCTCCAACAAACGACTATGCAAATAGAACACATCTCCAGGATAAGCTTCACGACCAGAAGGACGACGCAAAATAAGTGAAACCTCACGATATGCAACAGCTTGCTTAGACAAATCATCATATACGACCAAGGCCGAATAACCGCGATCTCTAAAATATTCACCTATTGCAGCTCCTGCAAAAGGTGCATAATATTGCATAGCAGCAGGATCCGCTGCTGTAGCTGCAACAACAATCGTGTATGGCATTGCTCCATGTTCCTTCAATGTAGATACTAATGCCGCAACAGTTGAAGCTTTCTGACCAATAGCTACATATATACAATAAACAGGTTTACCAGCATCGTAAAAACTCTTTTGATTTATAATAGTATCTACAGCAATTGCTGTTTTACCTGTTTGTCGGTCTCCAATAATAAGCTCACGCTGACCTCTACCAATAGGAATCATAGAATCCACGGCTTTCAAACCAGTTTGTAAAGGTTCTTTTACAGGCTGACGATAGATAACACCTGGAGCTTTTCTATCCAATGGCATTTCAAACGAATTCGTCAAATCAATGTCACCTTTACCATCTATAGCCTGCCCCAATGGATTTATGACTCTTCCCAACATATTATCATTCACCCTGATGCTGGCAATACGTTTTGTACGCTTTACCAACATTCCTTCCTTTATCTCGGAAGTAGAGCCAAGTAGCACACAACCAACGTTGTCCTCTTCAAGGTTCATGACAATAGCCATAGTCCCATTTTCAAATTCAAGAAGTTCATTAGCTTCAGCATTTCGAAGACCATAGATACGTGCTACGCCATCGCTTACCTGAAGGACAGAACCTACTTCATCAAACTTTGCGCTATCATTAATCCCTTTCAGTTGTTCCAAAAGAACTTGAGATACTTCGCTTGGTTTAATTTTATCAGACATATTACAATTAATTTTATTACTTAAGCTGTGACAAAATAGAATTTAATTGAGACTTTACACTAACATCCATTCTATAAGTATCATATTCTATTATGAAACCACCAAGAATTTCAGGTTTAATCTCCGTCTCAAATTCAACATTCCCATTTGTCTTACTTTCAACCAACTGCCTAAGCCGTTGCTCCGTAGAAGGAGATACGGCTGTAGCAGTCAAAAGTTTAGCACGGATTAAATTCTTGTTTTTCCTATATAATGTAATATATGAATTTGCAATGAACTGCATCATGTTTTCGCGCTCTTCCTTCAAAACCAAATCAATAAAGACTTGTGTAAGTTTACAAGGATCTCCGCCTAAAGCAATAATAAATAAATCTTTTTTACGCTTCTTTGAAAACATGGGATTATCTATCGTAAACCTAAAATCAGGAACTTTTATATAACTGGCAGATAAAGTCTGCATTTCTGCATATACCTTATCCTCCAATTTTGCCTCTAAGCTTGCCTTTAACAAGGCACGGGCATATCTAACCGATATTAATCCGAAATCCATATTAACTATTTTTTATTAGACAAAGAAATTTCATCCAGCATACGTTCAATCAAATCCATCTGTGTTTTTTCATCACCAAGCTTTTCTCTCAATACTTTCTCAGCAATTTCAACACTCAGCGTTGCAACTTGTTTACGGATATCGCTAACGGCAGCCTGTCTTTGATTCTCAATTTCAACCTTCGCTTCTGTAAGCAATCGGTTACTTTCCTCATGAGCTTTGTCCTGTGCCTTTTCAACGATAGCATCGCGCGTTGCGGCAGCCTCTTTTAATATAGCAGCCTGACGCTCGCGTGCTTCCTGTAAAAGAGCATCGCTTTCAACTTTGATATTAGCTAATTTTTTGTTTGCCTCATGTGCCTTCTGAAGACTGCTGTCTATATAATCTTTACGATCATTGACCATCTTGACAATAACTTTAAAGCCAAACTTGCTTACAATGCCAAGTACAATCAGAAACACAATCGTCATCCAAAATAACAAGCCAAAATCAGGTGTTATTAATGACATAAGCTGTTAAGATTTCTATTTCTTTAATCTAAAATTTACACGAAAAGTGCCAACAATGCAATAATAACAGCAAAGAAAGCAACACCCTCAACAAGAGCGGCTGCAATAATCATAGAAGAACGCAAATCGCCTATTTTTTCCGGCTGTCTTGCCATTGCATCCATTGCTTGACCACCAATTTTTCCAATACCAATACCTGCACCAATTGCAGCTATACCACCACCAATTGCGGCACCTAACTTTGCTACAGCATCTGCTGCTAATAATAATGAAATCATAATCGTAATTTTTTAAAGTTATTTATTTTTATTTTAATCAAAAAACATATTTATTCTGCTGCATGCTCTTTAACCTGAGACAATGATATAAACACAGCGCTTAACATAGTGAAAACTAACGCCTGAATGAAACATACGAGTAATTCCAGCAACATCATGAAAACACTCATAAGAACACTCACAACAGTCATTGATGCACCTGCCACTGCATTAATTCCAAACATTATAAAAATCAAGCACGTCAATGACAATGCTATTGCATGCCCTGCCATCATATTAGCAAATAGTCGAATCATAAGAGCCAAAGGTTTAGTAAAAATACTAAAGAACTCTATGAAAGGCATAAGTGGAACAGGCACCTTTAACCACGTAGGCACATCCGGCCAAAAAATCTCTTTCCAATAAGCTTTCGTTCCTGTAAAGTTTGTTATAAGGAACGTACACAAAGCCAAGAAAAATGTTATAGTGATATTACCTGTTAGATTTCCACCTCCGGGCGGGAATGGCACAACCCCCATAAGATTTGACAAGAAGATAAAGAAAAAGCACGTTAATAAATATGGTGCAAATCTATCTGTATTTTTACCCAAAGTTGCCTTAATAATATCATCATAGATATACATAATAAACATTGTCATCAAACCTGTAAAACCTTTAGGCGCAGGATCTTCAGGACGATGTTTTTTACACCATCTTGCAGGAATTAAGATACAAATTAGGAGAAGTATGGAATTGATAAATAAAACCACAACCGTTTTGGTTATAGAAATATCAAATGGACGAACTTCTTTACCAGATATTACTTCACATATTTTATTCTCATTATCTTGACTACCGGAAATATATAGACCATACGGTCCAGGACGATTTCCTGCAGCATCCTTCTCTTCAGAAAATTCGGCACTGCTAAACACATGCCATCCCGTAGAACTCTTCACTATAACAGGAAGATTTATTACAATAGGATGACCATTAATATCAGTGATATGCCATTCATACGCATCCTTAATATGCCCAAACAAAACGCCTTGCAAATCAAGCCCTTTTTTATCATCTGTATGCTCTGACGCACTTATAGGTGCTATTATGAATACTAGCATGAACAAGCATAGTATTTGTCTGATCTGTCTCATCTGTCAATCTTTAAGAGTATAACTTTTTTCTACATGAGCAAAGAATACACTGTCAAAAACAAGCATTACAATATAAAAGCTCATAAAAAGCAGCGCAAAATCACGTATAGAGTTTTTATCATGACATATTAAGCAATAAGCCGTTACTACAAATGCGGCTGATACAAGACGCAAAGCAGAAGCTGCCAGATAAAATTTTGTCATAACATTAGGAGATGTTTTAGCCATCTTTCTCCAAAATACCACATATATGGAATTTATGAATACCGTATATAATGCGCTTATAGCCAATGCATTAACAATAGAATATTTTAACACATTCATACTTATCGCAGCACTACACAATAATGTAAGTGCCGCAATAAGCCATAGACTATATTTAAAATATCTTTTACTTGTTATGTCTACTTTTTTATTCATATCCATAACTTAAGCTATCTCAACACAAAGGCTGACAACATTCTTTTGAACTTCTACAAAACCGCCAGTAATTTGAATCTGATTTCGCACACCATTTACAGCATACTCAACCTTTCCTGTTTGAAGTGAAGAAATAATTGGAGCATGATTATTCAATATTTCAAAAGCACCTTTTGTTCCAGGTACCAATACGCTATCAACCAATCCCTCAAATTCAACTTTTTCAGGTGATACTATTTTCAATCTTAAACTCATGCCTATCAGATTTATTAATTACCTTTAGCAATATCAAGAAGTTTCTTTCCTTTTGCAATAGCGTCATCAATAGTTCCAACATTAAGGAATGCCTGTTCTGGTAAATCATCAACTTCACCATCCAATATAGCATTAAAGCCCTTAATTGTCTCCTCAATTGGCACCATCACACCTGGCAGACCTGTAAATTGCTCAGCAACGGTGAAAGGCTGCGACAAGAAGCGCTGCACACGACGAGCTCTATTAACAGTCAATTTATCCTCATCTGAAAGTTCATCCATACCAAGGATTGCAATAATATCTTGCAGTTCTTTATAATGCTGTAAGATTTCCTTCACTCTCTGTGCGCATTCGTAATGTTCCTTACCAACAATTAGCGGATCCAATATTCTCGAAGTACTACCTAAAGGATCAACTGCAGGATAAATTCCAAGCTCAGCAATCTTTCTACTAAGTTCTGTAGTAGCATCAAGATGAGTAAAAGTTGTTGCAGGTGCAGGGTCAGTCAAGTCATCGGCAGGAACATAAACAGCCTGTACAGAAGTAATACTACCATTTTTGGTTGAAGTAATTCTTTCCTGCATTGTACCCATTTCACTTGCCAATGTCGGCTGATAACCTACGGCTGAAGGCATACGGCCAAGAAGAGCAGACACCTCTGAACCAGCCTGAGTAAACCTGAAGATATTATCAATAAAGAACATAATGTCTGCTGCTTCACCATTCTTTCCGCCATGATCGCGGAATTCCTCTGCAACAGTTAAGCCTGACAAGGCAACAGAAGCACGTGCTCCAGGTGGTTCATTCATCTGTCCATAAACCAATGTTGCTTGAGACTTCTTCAATTCTTCAGGATCTACTAACGACAAGTCCCACTTGCCTTCTTCCATTGCTTTTTTAAACTTCTCACCATATCGAATTACGCCAGACTCAAGCATATCACGAATAAGGTCATTACCCTCACGCGTACGCTCACCAACGCCAGCAAACACCGAATATCCATTATGACCTTTTGCAATGTTATTGATAAGCTCCATAATTAAGACAGTTTTACCGACACCGGCTCCACCAAAAAGTCCAATTTTTCCACCTTTCATATAAGGCTCAAGCAAATCAATAACTTTTATACCAGTTGCAAGCATTTCTTTATGCGTTGACAACTCCTCAAAAGTAGGAGCTTCACGATGAATAGGGTATGCGCCTTTCATATCCAAAGTTTTCATACCATCTATAGGCTGGCCTATAACATTCATCATTCGTCCTTTTATCTGTTCTCCTGCAGGCATCAATATTGGATGACCTGTTGAAACTACTTCCAATCCCCTTTTAAGACCGTCAGTATTATCCATTGCAACACATCTAACAGTATCTTCACCGATATGCTGCTGAACTTCAATAACAAGTTCACGTCCATCTTCGCGTGAAATTGTCAACGCATCATGAATTTTGGGCAACACTTTTTCCGGATCTAAGCCACTTGTATCGAAATAGACATCAATAACAGGACCCACAATCTGAGAAATATGCCCTTTTATTTGTTCCATATAGATTTACTTTATTTTTTATTTTTCATGTATTTTTCTAAACGCAAAATTAATCAATTGTTTTATAACTTACAAAGAAAAGAACAAAAACTTTTTATAATAAGTTCAATTGACATAATATAAAGACATTTTTACAACTTATACGTCAGACTATTATATGCTCAACTCATCTAAGACTGTAATTAATTTTTTATCAAAAGGTTTATCTGACCTTATAGCCTCACTCAAAGGGACATAAACAACCTCATTATTTCTTACGCCTATCATAACATTACGCTGACCTTGAATGATAGCATCTATTGCCCCCACCCCAGTTCTACTGGCAAGAATGCGGTCATGAGCGGACGGACGTCCCCCACGCTGCAAATGTCCTAGTATTGAAACTCTAACATCGTAATTAGGGAATTCATTCCGAACTCTGTCAGCATAATACAAGGCTCCACATTTGGGGCTCTCTGAAACGATTACAATACAGCTTTTTTTACTTTTTCTTATACCTCGTTCCATAAACCTCGCCAATTGGTCAACATCCGTTGAGTCCTCTGGTATTATTGCGGCCTCAGCACCTGAAGCAATAGCACTATTCTGAGCCAAGAATCCTGCATCACGTCCCATTACTTCAATGAAAAAAATTCGTTCATGACTTTGAGCAGTATCCCTTATTCTGTCTACACATTCAACAATTGTATTTAGAGTCGTATCATAGCCAATTGTTGAATCAGTACCATACAAATCATTGTCTATAGTTCCCGGTAATCCTATGCAACATACATCATATTCCTGTGCAAAGACCATTGCTCCGGACAACGAGCCATTTCCGCCTATAACGACAAGTGCATCTATTTCGTTTTTCAACAAATTGTCATATGCCTTTTTACGTCCTTCTGGAGTTTTGAATTCGTCACATCGTGCAGTTTTCAAAATGGTTCCTCCTGACATTATTATACCACTGACATTCTCTGTTGTAAAATCAACAATCTCATTATTAATAAGACCATCATATCCACGATAAATTCCTTTTACCTTAAATCCCTTGCATATACCGGCACGCGTTACAGCACGAATTGCCGCATTCATTCCTGGAGCGTCTCCGCCGGAAGTCAATACACCTATTGTTTTAATTTTAGCCATATCTATATCATTTAAGAATTAACTCAAAATCCACATAATAAACAGACCAAGCAGCCAAGCAGCCATAGCAACTACACCGACTTTTTTAAAATACCATCCAATATGTATATGTTCCATTTTCATCAATGCCAATCCGCTTACAGAACCTATAAGCAATATATTTCCCCCCATTGCTGAGGAATAAGCAATTATTTTCCAAAATATTCCGTTCTGAACGAATGAAGACATATAATTCGGATCTGACGAAAATGCCAAATTAGCAATATCACCCACAGAGTAAAGAGATATTATACTCATACATGTAGCAAATGTATCCAAGAAACAACTGATTACCCCAGTGATTACGCCCATTACCCATACATTATGAATATTGGTATCAATAAATTGTGTCAAATTGGACGTTATTCCAGTTTCGTATATAGCTCCAACAGCAAGCATTATTCCCATTACAAAAAGCATAAGCTGAATAACACCATACTGAAGGACCCTTGGCACAGGACGTTGTATCATCTGATCGGCGTTCATTAGCTTGTGGTTAAATATTTCATTTACAATCCATAACACAGATAACACACACAAAGCACCTAGAAAAGGACTTAATTTAGTAATGTTATGGAAAGTAGGTATAAACCACAATCCGCCTATTCCTACAATAAGCATCAATATACGCTGCCAACGATTAAGATTTGTATCATCTCCTCTATAAGGCATTGCAACATATTGTAAGTCTATATGCTCAGGCAAACTTCTACCGAGCCAATAAATCGGTATGACACAAGCTGCTAAACAAGGTAAAGCCAACGATGCAGAGAAATTTGTTGCAGTAACAATACCATTATTCCACAAAATCAAACCATTCGGATCCCCAATAACAGTTAATGCGCCACCACAATTGGCAGCCAGCACAATTGCGCTGCCATAAATCATGCGCTGCCTACGATTAGGCAACAATTTATGCATGATAACAAGCATCATTGTTGTTGTTGTTAAATTGTCAAGATTTGCAGAAATAACAAATGTTATTATAGCCATCATCCATAAAAGTTTATGGCTATTACGCGTTTTTAATAACTCTGATAAGAAATCGAAACATCCATTATTATTCAAAATCTCAACAATTGACATTGTCGCAAATAAGAAAAGTACTATCTCTGCACCTTTCCCCACATATTTTAGAAATATGTTTTGAGCTATATATTGTTTTACAGCTGTACTGGAAGACGTTGCGCCCCCAAGGAAATCATAATAAGCTTGTTGATGCTGACTCATAACGAAATCAGTTCCATAGCATATATACAACACCCACCCTAATGTACCGATAAACATTGCAATAGCAGCTCGGTTAACATTAGTGACATATCCTGTAGCGATAAGCATATAGCCTATCAATAATATTGAGACTAAAACAAATGCCATAAAAACAATATTAATCAGCTACAAATTTACGAAATAATATTAAAAGCCAAAAATATGACGATAAAAAATATTCGTGTTTAACTAGTTTTTAACCTATACAAAAAGGCATATTGTAATGTCATGCAACAATAAAAATCCCAATACCACAAAATAGTAAAACTATTCAGGTATTGGGACCCACTTGATAAAAATTTATTCAACTTTTACGCACTATTCTTCTGGTACGGCATATCTGTCACCTGAACTTTTCACAATCTCCCTAGCAACATTTTCAGGAAATCCCGGACGTTCAACTGTAGCACCAAGTCCTGTTTCAGTTCTAATGAATCTGCCATCTTCATCTGGCTTTATTGCCATATCATTATATTTCACAATAAGATAAGTCCCTAGCTGTCTCCATCTGTCAATCATCTGTTGAGCTTTATCGATACTATAATCTGTCAAAAAATCAATAGCTAAAGAAGGATTCTCATCATACAAAACCATTGCCTTGCGCTCTATTTCTGCTTGAGCCGAAAAATAACTGGTTTCTAAAGAATCTCTGACAGACCTTAGAGAACCAAACATTAATGAATAACGTGGATATACCATATTACTAACCCAGTTACAAACCCAAAAAGCATTCTTCATGCTGAATGTAACAGCATCCGCACCTTTAGTATTATAACACTCTGGCTGTGAAGTATTTCCGCAATATACTGGTGTATAAGCAACCATATTACCATCATCATTGCCAAACCAAAGCACACCACCGATTTGTCTTGGAAGCCATGATCTTAATTGAGCAACATACGAAAATGCTGTTTGTTGTGTTGACGTCGGACGTTCATTAAAATATTCCTTACCATCAACTTTATAGGTTAGAGGCGTTGGTCTATAAGGCATATTCCATACACCTTGACCCGGGTCTTTATCTAAAGAGAACGGAGTTCCTTCATAATGATCTCTCATGCATTCCTGTATATCTTGAACACTAACCTTGCGATTAGGCTTTATCCACAAAGGCATCGGTTCGGCATCTTTAACTTTTCCTTCTGCATAAGGCAAATAACGTTCCATATCTGTCGAGAAGTGGTTAAAAAAGCTCCACACACGAGCCTCGCAGAACCGTCTTCCAGAAAAATCAGGATAAGCATAAGCTTCACAAAAACTAAAATCTGCATCTTTACCACTAAACCATCCTTTTTCTCTTGCAAATGTTATGCAATCTTTTGAAAACATCACATTCTTTTTATCCTTTTGATTAAATGTACGAATACGGCTCTGATTTGCATGAGCACATATAGCATCATCAGGAATTCTAACAGCTACCCATACAGTCCCCTTGCGTCCAGGTCCCTTTCCTATCATCTCCATTATCCAGGCTTCGTTTGGATCACATATTGTAAAAGTCTCTCCGCCGGAACAATATCCATATTTATCGGTTAATGTAGTCATAACTTTTATTGCTTCTCGTGCGGTTTTTGAACGCTGTAAAGCTATATATATCAGAGAGCCATAATCTAAAATACCTGTTGTATCAACAAGTTCCTCTCTTCCACCAAAAGTCGTTTCACCTATCGAAACTTGATATTCATTAATGTTTCCAATAACATTATAGGTTACCTCTGCTTCGGGTATCTGTCCGTGATAAACATTTGTATCCCAATCATAAATTTTACGTACAGAACCCTTCTCGTGTTTCCCGGCAGGATAATGACACAAGCCGATGAACAATCCATAGTCATCAGCATTATATGAACATATCACCGATCCATCAGCACTAGCTTTCTTGCCTACAATAAAATTGGTACAAGCCCAAGAGCTAAAATAACTAACTAACAAAAAAACTACTAAAACTATCCTTTTCATAAGCGATATAATTATTAATACTTAAAATTTTCCATTATGATTCTTTGGTTATCAAGTTTATCTGCAGCAATAATTTTAAGCATATGCATGCCTCCTGTACGTAAGACAGGAGCATTCTTCAAATTACATACATATATATTATTTTTTTCTTTGTACTCTAAAAGAACAAACTTACCATCTACAAATCCCTTAATATATTTTAATCCACTACCTGAGTCTGATGCTTGAACACGTATATTACCTGAAGTTCCAGATACCGACACATGAGGCGGAACATCATCGTAACAGATTTCATACTCAGCACCTAATTCTCTTATCTTAGTTATGACCCAGCCATCATTATAAGTTCCGCCCATGTATTTATCTATGCCAAAATGACTTACGACGTATAACTTATCCGTATCTTTAACAGGTTTATTCAATTTAATCTTTATTGTTGCCCATCCAAAGATAGGATATGATTTATTATAGAATCGCCATGAGTCTGATAATGATTCTGGTTGAAACTTTACATTAGGGGGCAATTCAACATTATCAGGCAAGGTCCCTTTTGGCAGTAACAAGCTTACCCCCGGACGTTGCAGATGATTAAATCTTTCATAACTCATCAAATTTATCAAATCCGGTTTTCTCTTTTTGGGAATCTGCTGTTTTACACCTCTTACAACAAAAGAATAATCGTAAGAATTACCAAAAACATCAGATATTGTATAAACAAATTTATAATCACGCTCCTGATCAATATTTATTATTCCACTATTATTCAAAGCATGGAGTATCGGCAAGCTATTTCCCGGTTCCTTAAACGATTTCATATACCATACATGCGTCCGGCAATAGTGATCATAATCCCCCCAAGAGTTAACCATCCTATTACAACGAACCGGTATGCTGTCTATGTCACTCTCAAAAACCAACTTTCCATCAACGGTCAACCGGGTATTCCTGATTCCAAGTATTCCATAACTACCTTCCATGTAATCATTCGCCCATATACCAAATCCGACCTCTCCCCAAGCTGTAAATACGCGCGACAACGAAGAAGATGCAAAACCATAAGACTGCTTTTGGACCGATCCGCAAAAAACGCCCTTACCTTCAATAGGATAAGCCATAAACGCATGTGCAATAGGTCTTGTCTTATCTACGACATACTCTTTCAAGTACTGCAATGGATCAAGATAACTCCATGTTTTTGTATCATGAAATTCAAGATGCAAATGCGGAGCACGACTTGCTCCGGAATTTCCGCTAACAGCAATAAGTTGTCCTCTGGCAACAGGAAAGTCTGTAGGCTTTAATCTCACATCAACAAAATAGCTTTGGTTTAGATATTGCCATTTCTGCACAATAGCACCAAGCTGCGGTATAAACTTTTTTAAATGACAATATACACTTGTCTTACCACCAGGATGGTTCACATAAACTGCATACCCAAAGCCATCAAGCCCAACAGTTATTCTACTAACATAACCATCAGCTACAGAAAATATCGGTTTGCCTTCAACCTGCTCTGTCCTGATGTCTATTCCACCATGAAAATGATTTGGACGCGGCTCACCAAAGTTGCCGGCCAATGAAATTGGATAATTCACGGGAGAACTAAAACTCGTAATTGCAGCAAGAATCAAAGATGAAAACAAACTAAACATTTTCTAAAAACAAAGTTTAAAAACAAATTATAAACATATTTACATACTGAAAGACGTTCTATAGAATGCACTATTAGGGTCAAAAGAGAACGTTTATCAGTATGTAAATATAATTAATCTATTAACAAGCTTTAAAGCTCATATCAAGACACTTAACAGAATGGGTCAATGCCCCGACAGAAACGAAATCGACACCGCATTCAGCATAACTCCTTATCGTATCAAAAGTAATACCTCCACTTGATTCCGTCTCATATTTTCCATTTATCATTTTAACAGCTTTACGCGTATCATCTACAGAAAAATTATCCAACATGATTCTGTCTATACCGCCATGATCAAGCACTTGCTGCAATTCGTCAAAATTACGTACTTCTATCTCAATTTTTAAATCAAGCGAATTTGCTTTCAAATAATCATGACATCTGTCTATTGCATTATTTATTCCACCGGCAAAATCTACGTGATTATCCTTCAGAAGAATCATGTCAAACAATCCTATACGGTGATTCACTCCTCCACCTATCTTCACAGCCTGCTTTTCGAGCATACGCATACCAGGAGTTGTTTTTCTTGTATCCAAGACATGTGTTTTTGTTCCTTTAAGCAACTCAACATACTTATTTGTGGTTGTTGCTATACCGCTCATTCTTTGCATTATGTTCAGCATGAGACGTTCTGTTTGCAACAAAGACCGTACCTTTCCTGACACAATCATTGCAATATCGCCCTTCTTTACATGAGAGCCATCTTCGATAAGCACTTGCACCTCAAGAGAAGGATCAAATCTTGCAAATACCCTTTTTGCCACTTCCACACCTGCCAGAATACCATCCTCCTTAATAAGCAAATGTGACTTACCCATGGCACTTTCCGGAATACAACACAATGTAGTGTGGTCACCATCACCGATATCCTCGGCAAAAGACAGATCAATAAGTCTGTCTTCTAATTCATCAACTGAATACATATTAAAAAATTTTATTCAAAGTTCTATAAATAAACACCTACGCCTATACGTAAACCGATTTTAGAAAAATCAGAGTGATTCTTAAACGACTGGTCGTAATATACGGCAGGTTCAATCGTTACTGTTCTATTTAAGAAGAACGCATATCCGACTTCTATACCCGGCATCAAATCGTTGTAATTATGATTTGCATGTATCAATTTTGCATTAACACCAAGATACAATCCGTTTTGAACTATATAATAGCGTCCGCCAATGCCTATAGAATAAGAATTTGCGACATCATCATTTCCACTATGCTGTATACCAGCCTGAGCTGTTATCATCCAGTCGTCAGCCAAAAGATATCCACCTTTTAGATCAAGACCGATATTAAAATTTTCTGCTCCGCTATAACTAAGATCCAGTCCTGTAAGAGATGCACCAACATAATACTTACCTTGCTCAAACTGAGAATATCCAGAAAGAGCAAACGCCATAAAGGCTATCAACATTACAATTTTTTTCATATATACATTGTTTATTTTTTAGTATCAACGAATATAGAATTAATGAACTGATATAAAACACTATATAAAATTTTACTTTCATACAAATGTATGTTTTAATCATTTTCATTATTCCCTATCATATGCAAAAGTACATATTTAATTTGAAAAACAAAAAAAATAATATAACTTTGCATCATAATCGATTTACAAATATCAAATGAAAATTTCAATCAAGCAATCATTCCTCAATATAGTAATCATATTGTTATTTATATGCTTTTCAGAAACATGCAATTCCCAAAGCTTTGTTTTCAGGCAACATCCCAAATACGAGGTCAGGGCCGTGTGGCTTACAACAATAGGCGGACTTGACTGGCCACACAGCTATGCGCAAACGGAAACATCAATAAAAAAGCAAAAGAAAGAATTAACTGACATACTTGACAAGCTGAAAAAGGCAAATATTAATACAATATTATTCCAGACAAGAATAAGAGGCACGGTTATTTATCCTTCATCCATAGAGCCTTGGGACGGATGCTGTTCCGGCTTTCCTGGCAAATCCCCCGGATATGATCCGTTAGAATTTGCAATAGCAGAATGCCATAAAAGAGGTATGGAACTGCATGCATGGATAGTTACAATTCCTGTAGGAAAATGGAACGGAATAGGCTGTAGAACATTACGCAATAAATATCCCAACTTAGTAATCAAAAACGGTGGAGAAGGATTTATAGACCCTTCAAATATTTTGGCAGCTCAATATATATCAGATATTTGTAAAGAAATCTCCGACAATTACGATATAGACGGAATACATCTTGATTATATAAGATATCCCGAAAAATGGAAATTGGAGATACCACTTTCTAAAGCAAGAAAAAATATTACAAACATTGTAAAAGAGATTTACAACAAAGTAAAAAGTACAAAACCATGGGTGAAACTAAGCTGTGCCCCAATTGGCAAATACGATGATCTCACCAGATATTCCAGCCGTGGATGGAATGCATATAAAAAAGGATGCCAGGATGCCCAAAGCTGGATCAAACAAGGCCTAATGGATCAGCTTTACCCCATGATGTACTTTCGCGGAAATCAATTCTATCCTTTTGCCATAGACTGGAAAGAAAATTGCAATAACAGGACAATAATACCCGGATTGGGCATTTATTTTCTAGACACCTCCGAAGGTAATTGGAATATAGATGAGATTAAGCGTCAAATGTATGTTACGAGAAGTCATGGCATGGGCTATGCCTTCTTTAGGAACAAATTCTTTTATGATAATACCAAAGGGCTGTATTCATTCACAAAAGATGAATTCAATCTATATCCTGCTTTAACTCCTCCAATGGAATGGGCAAAAGCTCCGGTGCCACAATCACCACAAAATTTATCTGTAAAAGTTACAGATAAAAATGAAATTATAACATGGGATAAATCAGATAACAATTATGGCGGCATTATGTATAATGTTTACGTCAGTAAGAAATATCCTGTTGATATAAATGACAGCAGGAACATCTTGGCGACAAGGATAAAAGATAACTATATTGCAATTGAAACAGACTCAAAATGCGACCTCTTTTATGCGGTTACTAGTATAGACCGTTATGGCAATGAAAGTATTCCCACACAGCAAAAACAGTCTGACAAATCTGCAATCACAGACAAATTTATTAAAAATGACGGCAAGAAACTTTTATTACCAGACAAAGGGAAAACCTTAGATAGCGAATACGTTATAGTAAAAAGTCTGGCTGGTAATATAATTTCAATACATCCATACAAAGGCAAATATGCAGATATAAGCAATCTTGAAAATGGGTGTTACATTCTATTATCATTAAATAAAAAAGACATAGCACATAGATTAGGATACTTTATGATTAAAAGATAACACTTCGAATGGATGTTGTTTATTCCTATACGCTTTTGTTTATTCCACAAAAGCGTGGCCAGTAAAAATTTTAACATCAAATATTCATTTAAAATAACTCAATGAGTTTTTGCATAAAACTCATTGAGTTATAACTAAAAACCCATTGATTTTCATTAATGAAACCAATGGGTTTATAAGTCTATAATTCGACATTAAATTAATTATATTTATTATAACATTATCACAAGAAATATAAAATCATCAAGTTATATTTATAATCAGACAAACAACAATATTATTATTGGATAATATATAAAACTACACAACAAAAGTTTCGTTATTATCACTTTTTCTTATGCCTCATTTTATCTGCAGCTCGTTTAAAGATCTGCCGATGGAAACGCTCTTCTGCTTTCACAATGTCATAGACTTTGCCCGCAGGTAATATCTGCATAAATTTTTCATGATAAGTTTTCTGAAGTTGTTTTATTTCAATTTCACACTTATCACGCTTCATAAGATTCTTTTTGCATTCAGCATCTGTTGTCGGCTTTATTCGTTTTAATTTTTTAAGTTCATCATGAATTGACCGCTGCTTACGTAACATTTCCGAATAAAGCGGAAAGAATTCTGAAGCCTCTTTTGGAGACAAGCCCGCCTTTCGTGTGATATACTGCTCTAATTCTGCTTGAAAACGTTCTGGTGTAAAATGTCTATTCTTATTCTGTGCATCTGATATATTAAATGCTAATATAAAGAATAAACAAATTATAAATCTTCTCATTTTATTATTATCATTCATTTTCCACATAAGAATAAATGTCATCATTATCAAGCATGGCATAATCTGAAATTTCGTCTAAAATATAATCAGCATAAACTGAAGATGACATATTTTCTGATATATTGTCTGCGTGATTCTGATAAGATTCTTTTTCTAAACTATTAAAATATATTGTTCCGGAAACTAGAAGAACCGCAGCAAAACATGCGGCCCACTTCAATGGACGCATAAACGCTTTTATTGCAGGGCGCTTATTAGGTACGGCTGGCTCAACCACGTTCTGCATCAGACTCTTCTCCAAAGAATCAAAATAGCCTTCAGGAACTTTGAATGGCCGCTGGCTGCCAAATTTTTGTTTAAGCAATTGTTCTTCTTTCATAATAAATAATTATTATTCTTTTATTCTATGACGGAACTTCCCATTAAAAGTTTAATTGCCTGTCAAAAAAAGTCATTCATGTAGATGAAAATAATCCGAAATCTTTTTTACTGCAATATGATACGAGGCCTTCAACGCGCCTTCTGAGGTGTTGAGAATTTCACTGATTTCACTATATTTCATATTATCGAAATATTTCAAATTGAAAACCGTCCTCTGTACATCAGGCAATGTCGCAACAGCCTCTAACAATAATGCATGTGCCTCATCACCATCAAAATACTCATCAGCCATAAGAGTCTTTGAAACCGACGGTGACTCTGAAATATCTATAGTTGAATTATTTTTATTTTTGCGCAAATAATCTAAAGCCTCATTTATGGCAATACTGCACAGCCACGTAAATAACTTTGATTTATTATGAAAAGAATCAATATTATTCCATGCTTTAAGAAACGTATTTTGCAACACATCATTAGCGTCTTCATGACATAGAACAATATAACGTATCTTCCAATACAATCGTTCACCATATAACTTTACGATTGCATCAAAAGCTTTACGCCTTGTAGTTTCAGAGGCCAGCATCCTGCATATTAAATCTTCACTTAATGCCATATTATTCAATAAACGGAGACAATTTCTCTATCAGGACATCGTCATAGCCATAAACATCATCATAATAGCATAATTGTCCACAAATGCCATCATAAACAGTATAATAGGTAATATATAATGGTATTGGCGGATTTACATTCAAAGTATTTACGAGACGTTTTCTGTCTATATTTCTCTTCTTCAACGAATCTACATCATTAATAAAATCAACAGACATTGAATATTGTAATCTGTCTTCCATCTCCTCTGCACGTTCGCCTAATAAGAATAAAGCCAGTTCCAGAGGACGCTCTACTCTAACACAACCATGACTCACAGCTCTTTTGGTGCGCTTGAACGCCCATGGTGCAGAGGTGTCATGAAGAAAGACGGAAAAATTATTATCAAATCTGAAAATAATACGCCCTAAAGAGTTCTTTTTACCTCCAGCCTGAACAATATATTGATCGTTTGACATTATTCTATCATATGAAACCTGCTCAGGAGCCAACTTACCCTTTTCTCTGTCCAAAACAAACATTCCCATTTTATGCATATAAGAATAATTATGCAAAAATCCTTTGGAAATGCTTTTAGGAACAATCCATTGTGGATTTACATCCATGCGCTTAATCCAACTGGTAAGTATCGGAGTCTTGAAACTAATCTCGCCACAACATACCTTCATTGTTTGCGATTTTTCACCGTCAAAAGCATATAATTCAAATGAAGGAATATTCACGACTATATATTTATTGTGTAAATCTGTATTAGGCATTCCACGCAAACGCCATCGACACCGTTCAATATTACACAATATTCTTAACCGTTCAGATTTGGTTAAATTCGGATTATCTAACTCTTTCAACAACTTACCGACCAAACGTCCTTTAGGAAGGGTTGTATGCCAGAACTCAGCTACGCTGTCATTCAAAATATGGCTGATGGCTCTAAAATAGAATTTTTTGTCCGGGCGTAATACTTTTAAATCACACAATTGTCTGAATCGTGTTGTCAAAGAATCCACCTGATACTCTTCCAAACTATTATATAAATAATCGGGATTAACAAAGCCAAAATACTGTCCTGCAGAATATCTTAAAAAGGCTTTTGTCAGGTTATACTCTAAACGAGCCAAGATTCGGTTTAGATTATCATTTGAAGACTCTATGTCTAAACTACGTGCCAAGTAAAGATCCTTTTCTATTTTAGAGACACGAAAAGCGTCTTTGCTCAATCCATAATAATCAATGCCCTTAAGAAGACTCAAAAGAGTATCTGCACGGTCATATATACCATAACGGTTTATCCACAAAAACGGTTGTTGCTCTTTATAATATTTATTTACAAACCCATCCATGGGCAATGCGACTCCGTCTTCACTTGCAATTTTGGATATATGTTCACGTATATCAACTATGTCCAAAGAATACTTTTCATCCCGTAAGTCTGAAAATGTATCTAAATTAATATTTTTGTCATGATTATTTGTCGCGTCATGACAAGATGACACGAGCAGACATAAAAGTATAAAGTAAAATAACTTTAACAAAACAGACAAAATACTACTTAACCGAAATCTTCCTTACGACTTTACCAACTTTAACAATATAACAGCCTTTAGGCAAATTCAAATCGTAATATCTATCTGAACCATCAACTTTTATGGACATTATTTTTACTCCGGCAACATTGTATATATACAACATCTGCCCATTGGCTCCAACAACGCGAATTGACGATGAATTAACAGAGATTGAAACGCTCTGACTTTCAACATCAATTATCTCTATTGCCGAATTGGAATTGGCAACAGAAGGAGTTGCGACAGACAACAGCAACACTGCAGACAGAATAAAAAGTAAGTTTCTTAACATAAAAGCTTCTTTTTTATTACCGCAAAGATAAAATATTTTTACGATATAACAAAATATTATACGTTTTTTTTTACTTACACATCAAAAACAGCCATTTCATTCGCTAAATCTGTATTCGGGAAGAGTTCTTGAGCTTCCTTTAGAATAACATCTTCATTTTCATAGCGCGCAGAAAAATGTCCGACAACAAGTCTTTTAACCTTTGCCTTCAATGCCACCATGGCCGCTTGTCTTGCCGTACTATGATAATATAACTTTGCCCTATTCTCGTTTTCACTACAATAAGTTGCCTCATGATACAGCAAATCCACATTTTCCACCATCCTATATAGTTCCGGCATGTATCTGGTGTCTGAACAATACGCATATGATCTTGGCGGATCCGCAGGGAAGGTAAGATAAGAATTTGGAATTACGTCGCCGTCAGCAGTAATCCAGTCTGCCCCATTTTTTATGTTATTACGCTGGCATTCAGGTATGCCATAAAAGTCTATCATATCGCGTCTTATATGCGGTAAGGTCGGTTTCTCACGGAATAAATATCCGCAACACGCTACACGATGTTCTAGAGGTATAGAGCTAACCGTAAGACTTTTATCCTCATATATCACATCATTACGCTTCGTATCTACCACATGAAATACAACTTCATATTCCAATCCATTACAGAACAGGTCCAGTTGCTGCTGCAATATAGGGAAAAAGTCTTTAGGCGCAAATACATGCAAAGGACTTATACGGCCAAGCATACCCAGCGTAGAAATCAGGCCGATAAGACCGAAACAATGATCTCCGTGCAGATGACTTATAAAGATGGCAGAAAGTTTATTGAAATTAATACGTGAACGCCTTAATTGCACTTGTGTTCCTTCACCACAATCAACCATAAACATCTTATCACGGACAAGAACAACCTGCGAAGAAGCATTATGCTTCAACGTAGGCAAAGCACTGCCGCATCCTAATATATAGACTTTAAATGGCTGCATGTATTTTATATATTACACAAGATACACAAACTATTTAGCCTCTTTCGACAGACGTTTATAGCCATAGATTCCTTCTGTATTCTCCAGATAAAGTGAATCTGCACCCAAAGAATAGATGTCAAATGTATCTGACGATAAAATCAGCTTACCATTTAATATCTTCCATTCTGTATACGGCTTCGGCTCCTTCATACTACCTTCAACGACTCCGCCCTCACAAATTTCAAAATTCTTGTCAAGGCTGACCCATTTACCCAATAGAGACGTAAGGTTAATTACCTTTTCTGCAAAAAGTCCTTCCTCACTTTTCGGACCCGAGATCACTGCCAGCCGGTCACCGACAAACAATCCTCCTTGAACGTTTGAGCACGTATCAAGTCCCTCCAATGTATATGTCAAGGTGTCTCCCTTATCCGTAATCAGTTCAAGTGTGTGCATTGCAGTACCTTCACCACATTTGCCATACACGGTAGTGTCTGCTATTTCGTTATCAGAAACATTCTCAACTACAGCCTTTGCATTTTTTTTATTGTCACATCCTATCGCTACAATGCAGCACAACAAGAAAGCCAAACTAAGTTTACTCATAATTGTATTATTTATTCGTTTTTTCTTCTTTTTTAGCTTCATTCCATAGTTCATCCATTTCAGCCAAAGTCATCTCAGTCAATGGTTTACCAACTTTTATAGAATGATTTTCTATATAGTTAAAACGCCTGATAAACTTCTGATTTGTATGTTCAAGAGCCGTATCAGGATTTAAATGATAAAGACGTGCTGCATTTATGACGCTAAACAAGAAATCGCCCAACTCTTTTTCAGAAGCTTCATTATCATCCTTACGCAATTCTGCTTCAAGCTCAGAAAGTTCTTCTCTAACTTTAGCCCAGACATCGCCCTTATCTTGCCAGTCAAAACCGACATTACGAGCTTTATCCTGTATGCGATAAGCTTTAATAAGTGAAGGCAGTGCAGCCGGCACACCGGAAAGGACACTCTTATTACCATCCTTTTCCTTTAATTTTATCTGTTCCCAGTTCTCCAAAACCTTATCTACTGTATCAGCTTTCACATTACCATAGACATGCGGATGTCTGAAAATAAGCTTATCAGCCTGCATGTTACATACATCAGCAATGTCAAAATCTCCTGTCTCGCTGCCTATAAGTGCATAAAAGCAAACATGCATAAAGACATCTCCAAGTTCTTTGCATATATTCTTCTTGTCGTCTTTCATCAAGGCGTCACACAATTCAAACACCTCTTCTATCGTATTTGGCCTAAGGCTCTCATTTGTTTGCTTTTTATCCCACGGACATTTTTCACGTAACGTATCAAGTACATCCAATAAACGTCCAAATGCTTCAAGTTTTTCTTCCTTTGTATGCATAATATGTATTTTAGTTATGCAAATGTAGATATTTTCCACGAATATTTTGTACATTTGCAACGTTTTTTATTGAATTAGGCAAAATAAATAAAAATAAGATAAGAAATGGAACTTGCAAGTAAGTACGACCCAAAAGATGTAGAGTCAAAATGGTATCAATATTGGCTTGACAATAAGCTTTTCAGCAGTAAACCTGACGGAAGAGAGCCTTACACCATAGTTATTCCTCCACCTAATGTAACGGGAGTGCTCCATATGGGACACATGCTCAACAATACTATTCAGGACATTTTGGTAAGACGTGCCAGAATGGAAGGCAAAAATGCCTGCTGGGTGCCGGGAACAGACCATGCATCTATTGCTACAGAAGCAAAAGTTGTAAACAAGTTGGCACAGGAAGGTATAAAGAAGACCGACTTGACACGCGACGATTTTCTTAAGCATGCATGGGACTGGACAAATGAGCACGGTGGAATAATCTTAAAGCAGTTAAGAAAACTTGGTGCAAGCTGCGATTGGGACAGAACAGCATTCACCATGGACGAAAAACGCTCCAAAGGAGTGATAAAGGTATTCTGCGATTTGTATAACAAAGGACTTATCTATCGTGGAGTACGAATGGTGAACTGGGATCCTAAAGCCCAGACCGCCCTTAGCGACGAGGAAGTTATTTATAAGGACGAACACAGCAAACTGTATTACCTTAGATACAAGGTTGTTGAAGAACCTGAAAAATATGCCATTGTTGCAACTACACGTCCTGAAACAATCATGGGCGATACAGCTATGTGCATAAACCCTGACGACCCGAAGAACACATGGTTAAAAGGAAAACACGTTATCGTTCCTTTAGTAAATCGTCAGATACCAGTCATCGAAGACAGCTATGTTGATATAGAATTTGGAACAGGTTGTCTGAAAGTTACACCGGCACACGACATAAATGACCATGCATTAGGTCTGAAACACAATTTGGAATCGATCGATATCTTTAACGATAACGGAACAATATCTGAAGCAGCCGGTCTGTATGTCGGCATGGACAGAATGGATGTCAGAGTTCAAATTGAAAAAGATCTTAAAGAAGCTGGTCTGCTTGAAAAGGTTGAAGACTATAACAACAAAGTTGGCTTCTCTGAAAGAACTAATGTACCAATAGAGCCAAAACTCTCAACACAGTGGTTCCTGAAAATGCAACACTTTGCAGATATGGCACTTCCACCGGTTATGAATGATGAAATTAAATTCTATCCGGCAAAATATAAGAACATTTATCGCCATTGGATTGAAAACATTAAAGACTGGTGCATAAGCCGCCAGCTATGGTGGGGACATCGCATTCCGGCATATTACCTACCTAACAATGGCGGATTTGTTGTTGCAGAAACTCCGGAAGAAGCACTTACTATGGCCAAGGAAAAAAGCGGCAACAATGACCTGACCATAAATGACCTGAAACAGGATGAGGACTGCCTTGACACATGGTTCTCATCATGGCTGTGGCCCATATCAGTTTTCAACGGCATCAACGATCCTGACAACGAAGAAATAAAATATTATTATCCTACTTCAGATCTTGTTACCGCACCAGATATCATCTTCTTCTGGGTTGCTCGCATGATAATGGCCGGATATGAATATAAAGGAACATTCCCGTTTAGGCATGTGTACTTCACAGGTATTGTACGTGACAAGCTTGGCCGTAAAATGAGCAAGAGTTTAGGCAACAGCCCTGATCCTATAGAACTTATCGACAAGTTCGGAGCAGATGGCGTTCGTATGGGAATGATGCTGTCAGCACCTGCCGGCAACGACATTCTCTTCGATGAGAGTCTATGTGAACAGGGAAGAAACTTCAATAATAAGATATGGAACGCATTCCGTCTAATTAAGGGATGGGAAGTTTCAGACGCAGAACAGCCCACATCAAACAAGACTGCCGTAAAATGGTTTGAGGCCAAACTTAAAATCACTAACGACGAAGTAAATGACCTGTTTAAGAAATATCGCATATCTGAGGCATTAATGGCCGTTTACCGTCTCTTCTGGGATGAGTTCTCAAGTTGGTATCTCGAGATGATAAAGCCTAACTACGGCACACCTATCGACCGCAGTACATACGACATGACGCTGAAGTTCTTTAATGAGCTTTTGAAGATGCTACATCCGTTCATGCCGTTCATAACAGAAGAATTATGGCAACATATATATGAACGCAAAGAAGGTGAAAGCATTATGCGTGATTGTCTGTCAATTCCGGCCTCAACAAAAGAAGATGAGAATTTGGTAGCAGACATTGAAAATGTTAAACAGATAATCAGCAACATCAGAACAATAAGAAATCAAAAGAACATATCACCCAAAGAGGAACTTGAACTGCAGGCTATCGGTGAAAATAAATATGCCGCATATGACGATATTACAATAAAGATGGCAAACTTAAAGTCCATAAATATTGCGGAGGGCAAGTCTGCCGATACAATACAGTTTATGGTCGGCACTGATGAATATGCAGTACCTGTAGGTGATCTTATTGATGTTGAAGCAGAGATTGAAAAGCAGGAAGCACAACTAAAGCATCTGGAAGGTTTCCTTGCAGGTGTGATGAAAAAGCTTTCAAACGAAAAATTTGTTGCTCATGCCCCTGAGGCTGTTGTAGCATTAGAAAGAAAGAAACAGCATGACTCTGAAGAAAAGATAGCAATGCTGAAAGAATCACTTGCAAAATTAAGAAACAAGTAATATAACTAAAACCAGAAATGCTCAAGAGTATTTCTGGTTTTTATCTTAATGATATTGGTTTCAATTGCCACAAGCGCAACAAGGCTGTAAATCACTTTACCATAAAGTGAACCTTGAAACAAAAACAGACCAATTACGAAAAGGCACATATTGCAATGCAAAACATACGCTTTTACTTTGCAATATGTGCTCTTTTACTACCTAATATGCCGTATTTTGCAATAGCCTTAACAACCTTGCATGGCGCAAGTGTATAACACACTGATATTCAGAATCATATTCAAAGTACATCAATCATGACTATATGTATTTAAAGCACCAATATATACTTTTGAATATTTATTGGCAAAATAATGCGGAGATCATTCGTCATGACATTATTTACTTCACAAACATTATTACGCTTTATTTATATAGTCAACGATCCACTCTCCTACTTCTCTCGTGCCATAAAATTCACCTCCTTCTACCTGGATTTCAGGAGTACGTACATTGGCGTCAAGTGAAGCATCAACGGCCTTACGTATAAGCAATCCCTCATCTTTCAGACCAAAATACTCAAAAAGCATAGCCACTGATAAAATCTGAGCCAGAGGATTAGCGATGTTTTTGCCTGCAGCCTGTGGCCATGATCCATGTACAGGTTCGAAGACTGGAGTGCCTTCTCCTGTAGAAGCTGATGGCAGCAAGCCCATACTTCCAGAAATACAGCTACCTTCATCTGTGAGGATATCTCCAAAAGTATTTTCCGTAACGATTACATCAAAGAAGGTTGGTTCGACAATCATACGCATAGAAGCATTGTCCACAAACATATAATCAGTTATAACATCCGGGTATTCTTTTTCAATTTCTTTAGCAACTTGACGCCAAAGCCTGCTTGAAGCCAGCACGTTTGCTTTGTCAACAACAGTAACATGGTGTTTGCGCTTAATCGCATATTGATATGCTACCCTTAAAATACGTTCTACTTCCGGACGTGTATAAGAATTTGTATCATACGCCTTTTCATCATCCTGATATTTTTCACCAAAATACATGCCACCGGTAAGCTCTCTTATACATATAAAATCTGCATTTTTTATTATCTCATCTTTCAATGGAGATTTATGCAACAGACACTCAAATGTTTGTACGGGCCTAACATTTGCAAAAAGTCCCAACTTTTTACGCATAGCTAACAGGCCCTGCTCAGGACGAACTTTAGCCCTAGGATCATTATCAAAACGAGGGTCACCTACAGCAGCAAACAACACCGCATCAGCCCACTTGCATATATTAAACGTATCATCAGGAAATGGGTCACCGACCAAATCTATCGCATGTGCTCCACATATAGCCTCTTGATACTCTATTTTATGTCCGAATTTTTCAGCAATGGCATCTATGACATCAACACCCTGCTTAATAATTTCCGGTCCGATACCATCACCAGGAAGAACAGCTATTTTAAGATTCATGATTATTTATTTAATGGTTTATTCTTTATCACTTCATAAAAACACCTAGTCGATCATATTAATTATAATATTCCCATTATTCCACTTTAAACATTCTGCTTACAGATGCGCCATTATTGTATTCTAATTATAATTTCATACATTATAACATCTAAAATGGTAATGGACCGTTATCTGGAATATCACCAATATACGGCGACGGGCCCAGATCATCTCCATTAATCTTCGAACCAATAATCTCTCCTCCACCGATTGGAGACTTATCAGAATCTGTAGGATTCTCAAAACGCGTAAACTCTCCACGGAAATTCAACAACACATCACCTGTACCACCTTTACGGTGTTTAGCTATAATAATCTGAGCCTTTCCGTGAAGATCGTTTCCTTTTTCATCAGTAAAAATTCTGTAATATTCCGGTCGGTGAACAAACAGCACCATATCGGCATCCTGCTCAATCGCACCAGACTCACGCAAGTCACTGAGTTGAGGACGCTTTCCGTCTATACCTTCACGTCCTTCTACAGTACGGTTCAACTGAGACAAAGCCAATACAGGAATGTCCAACTCCTTTGCAAGTCCCTTCAATGAGCGGCTGATGGTTGACACCTCTTCCTGTCTGCTTCCAAAACGTGCTCCGTTGGCATTCATAAGCTGCAAATAGTCTATCATTATTACTTGCACTCCTTTTTCTCTTACTAGACGTCTTGCCTTTGTTCTTAATTCAAAAATAGACATACCCGGAGTGTCGTCAATATAAATTGGCGCAGCCTGAAGTTTTCTTACATTCTTATCAAGTCGTTTCCATTCTTCATCATCCAGCTGTCCGTTAAGTATTTTCTTACCTTCAATCTCACATACATTAGATATCAGACGGTTAACCAGCTGAACATTGTTCATTTCCAATGAAAAGAATGCTATAGGCGTATCGTAATCAACAGCAATATTTTTTGCCAAAGATAATGCAAATGAGGTTTTACCCATAGCCGGACGACCAGCAATAATAACCAAATCGCTTCTTTGCCATCCGGATGTATAATCATCTAATTTGGCATACCCAGTAGGAATACCCGTTAATCCACCTTTGTTTGCTGCAGCTTTTTGCAAGATTTCGACAGCCTGTTTTACTACAGGATCTATTTGGGTATAATCCTGCCTCATGTTTTTTTGTGACAGTTCAAATAGTGAACCCTCAGCCTCCTGCATAAGTTCATCTACATCTACAGTTTCATCAAAGGCCTTTGTCTCGATTACACTCGCAAAGGAAATTAATTGCCGAGCCAAATATTTTTGTGCTAAAATCTTAGCATGATATTCAATATGTGCAGATGATGCCACACGTTCACTTAACTCCAATATATAGCCAGCTCCACCAATGTCATCTAGAGTTCCCTCGCGCTTCAATTCTTCAACAACAGTCATAATATCCACAGGATCTTCATTCAAACTTAGAGTTTGAATAGCCTTGTATATTTTCTGACTACGCGGTTCGTAAAAAGTTTCGGGATGCAAAATCTCACTAACAACAGAAAAGGCATCCTTATCAACCATCAAGGCTCCAAGGACCATCTTTTCTATATCAACAGCCTGTGGCTGCATATGGATGCTATTATTATTTACTTTACGGGTTTTCTTATTTTCAGGCATAATATTTACATAATAATTTGCGCAAAATTACAAATAAATCTTCGGTTTAAGACTATTAAATTCAATTTAAATAGTTACCTTTACAAACAAAAATAAAAATGACTATGATTCAACGACCATGTGCAAAAATAAATTTAGGCCTTAATATTGTCAGCAAAAGGCCTGACGGATATCATAATCTAGAAACAGTGTTTTATCCAATAAATCTAAATGACGAGATATGTATTGAACCTGTACTTGATAAAGAAATCACAAAATACCAATGTTCTTTAAGTATAAAAGGGATTAATATAGAAGGCGATTTACAACAAAACTTAATTGTTAAAGCTTATAATATTCTAAAAAAATACTATCCACAAATTCCAAATGTCAATGTAACCCTTACCAAAAATATTCCAACGCAAGCCGGCATGGGTGGAGGTTCGTCTGATTGTGCATATACAATAAAAATGTTAAACGAGATGTTTAACCTGAAAATGTCAATAAAAGACATGCAATCTTTTGCATCTAAATTAGGTGCAGACTGCCCTTTTTTCATAAATCCACAGCCATCATACGCAACGGGCATCGGAGAAATATTGACACCTATAGACATCAACTTGAGCAAATATAAAATTGCGATTGTAAAACCTCCCGTAATGATAAGTACGAAAGAGGCTTTTTCAAACATCATAGTTAAACAGCCAATAAAATGCTGCAAAGAAATCGTAGCACAGCCGATAGAAACATGGAAAGAAGAACTGATAAACGATTTTGAAAATAGCATCTGCACTATACATCCAGAAATAGGTAGAATTAAAAACAGGCTATATGATTTAGGCGCTATTTACGCTTCAATGACGGGAAGTGGAAGTGCTTTATTCGGTATATTTGAAAAAGAGATAGGAAATCTTGATTGCATATTTGAAGATTGTTACACACACATTGTTTAATATTGAAATAGTCCAAAATTTTGCTTTCACCACAAAATCTTGGACTACCTCAATGATTCTCAATTGTTAGCGTAATTCTTTAATAAAACCATGCCTATAAGCATAAAGCAGTTTTTCCAACTCTGCAATTTGCTTTTTCAAATCACGTCCTATATCTGTATCTGCCACAAGCATTCTATGTGATGACATTTCAACAATCTGTGTTGTACTTTTAATATCGGACCCTCTAAGTATTGCATCTTCTGTACTCGTAAATGGTTCATGCTGAACTAACTGGAAGCCTCTACTATGATAAACCAATGTATATCCGGCAATACCCGTTTCTTCATGATATGCCTGCGAAAATCCGCCATCAATAACCATTAGCTTACCATTAGCCTTTATCGGGTTCTCTCCATTTACGACATGAACAGGGACATGTCCATTAATAATATGCCTATTCTGACCGCTCACTCCAAAAGCATCAAGAATGGCATCACACTCTTCCTCATTGTTTCTTAATTTAAAATAATTTCCTTTTTCCTCTTTATATGTAGATTTGTCCTTAAGAAAGTAACGTTCAAAAGTTGCCATCTTAGACTTATCAAACAAAACTGAATTTCGCCCACACCACAAGTAAAGGAAATAATCTACAGAAAATTCCTTCTCACGAGGATCTGAATCATTTTGGAATGCATTTCTAATAATATGTTCCGTCCGATTCATCAGTTCACGTCCTTTGTACTTATGACCTTTACAAAGTTCCACTTCTTTAAGACTACCATCATCGTTTAAAGGAACGGAAGCATGAAATAAAAGATTATCATTAATTATAGTATATAATGAACCATGACTCAACAATAGCCTTATATGCTTATGAAGCTTCTCGTTAACGGTAAACGAGTGATGAAGTTTACTCATAAGTATAATCTCATCTGGTGTCAATTCATATGGTGCATTAGGATTCACTGTCGGGAAACAGCAGCTTTTCATTTCATAAGGCTTTCCAGAGATATTGCATGTCGCATTATCATAATCAATACATTCCAATAAAAGTCTATCTTGCATATCCCATTCAGGATGACGTTTTATCATAGAAGCTTCCACCTTAAATTGAATGATAGTGATAGCTTTATGCATCAATGCAGTCAACCGTTTTGTCTTATCGTCAATATCTGTACTGCCTCCATTAATTTTAGGCATAAACTCCTCACAAGGATCATCGCCATAATGCTCCATCGCAAATGTTGCCAATGGAATAAGATTTATACCATACCCTTCTTCCAGCGTAACAAGATTTGCATAACGCAAAGACAAACGTATTACATTACATATACATGCATCGTTACCGGCACAAGCACCCATCCAAAGTATGTCATGGTTTCCCCATTGAATATCCCAATTGTGATAATTCGTTAGTACATCCATTATAATATGCGCACCAGGTCCACGGTCATAGACATCACCTAACACATGCAATAGATCTATTGCCAAACGCTGTATCACATGAGAAATAGCAATAATAAAATCATCCGCACGTCCCGTTGATATTATTGTTTCGATTATGACATTAACATAAGCAGCTTTATCTATATCATCTGTACGTTCATGAAGAAGTTCCTGAATAATATAAGAGAAATCCTTCGGTAAAGACTTTCTAACCTTAGAGCGTGTATATTTACTAGAAACATCCCTACAAACCTTTACAAGCTGATGTATTGTTATATGATACCAATCCTCCAAATCCGGCTCACTGGCTTTTACAAGTTCAAGCTTCTCTTTGGGGTAGTATATCAAAGTACACAATTCCCTGATTTCCGATTCACGCAAATCATTGCCAAAGATTTCATTAACCTTACGTTTAATATTACCAGAAGCATTCTTTAATACATGCTGAAAAGATTTATACTCACCATGTAAATCTGCAAGAAAATGTTCAGTACCCTTAGGCAAATTCAATATCGCCTGCAAATTTATAATCTCTGTACTGGCATCAGCAATTGTCGGAAAAGTATGAGACAACAATTGCAAATACTTTAAGTCCTTTTCAATGTCATAATTCCTTGTCTTCATTGTATATTAGATTTAAAAAACATTTTTCTCAATTTCTCCGTTTTACTATCATTAATCGGTTCTATAAACATAAAGCCTTCACTTAACCCATAACGCTCTTTCATTATTTGAAACAAGCGCGCTGTATCTTTTAAAATACCGGTCTCATGAACTTTATTATATAACTGAATTTCATCAAAATTATTATATTTTAAGCTAAGATATAAATCTAACATATCTTTTCTTTTAATCTCTATACGATGCTTTATACCATATAAGATTGTCATTATCTTAATCATGATATCACGTTCAAGATCTGAAAGACTTGAATCAGTCTTAATTTTTGAAGTATTTCTTATATTAGTAATACGCTGAGACTTATTTTCCAAGAGACAAAATATCCCACCAATTTGTTCTTGTGAAAAAGGTTGGGATAAATTATATTTTTCAATTCCAGAAAAAACAAATTCTAATATTCCTTGGTTATATGAATGTAAAAGAATTCTACGCCATGCTTTATCATCAAGCGTTGAAAGAATCCTACGTTGATTATCTGACAATTGTAAGCCAGCAATATTTTCCGTTGCACCTGCATACAACAAAATATCTTCTGCACAACAATCTTCAGAACTCATAAGCCAAAATGGATTACTGTCAACAACTATTTGATACATCCCAATTAGCCTATCAGACAATGGACTAATTGATTTTTCATAAATTTCATTGAATATATCAATTAATACAATATTCCTAATATTCTTATTTTGTTTTGAAACATATACATCATATTCCACATTACCAATATCCCCATTTGATTCATCAATATGGAGCGTATTTGCATGTTCTGATCTTATCCCTAAGATTTTACATAAAAGCGTTGGATATCCAACATAATCAGATATGCTACATATCTCATTATCGCAAACAGCATGCAAGACTTTTGCATGCGACACTATATATCGTTGATAAATAACAGATTTAAAAAAATTACATAAACAATAATGGCCCGACGAATGCCAGGCCTCCAATTGTCTGTCAAATGTTATGATTGTAGGAATTCTATACTTTTCACAACATCTCTGAAGATAGTATGCATATATATTCCAACATGCATGAATATGTACCACATCCGGACGTATATCTGCCAAAAACTTCTTGAAGGAAGAATGCCATCTACCAAACAAATTCTTCAAGAGAGAGAATTTATGGACATGCACACTTCCCATATCGATACCAGGATAGTCAGCACACAATAAATGTACTTCTGCACTTTCTGCCATAGCCTTAATTAGAGCTATTTTATACTGAAGTCCTACAGACTCATTTATATCAGCAAAATTTGGTATAAAATGCAAGACTTTCATAATTCATTATGATTTATGACTTATATATTCATATTTATCTGATAATATGTATTTTATTGCAAATCTGAAATTACTGAAAGGCAGAGCCAATTCAAATGGAATAACTTTCCATAAACTAACATTTGCATTAAATCTATTAAACACACGTTTCGCACATATTATTCTAGAAATAAAAGGAACCACCAATGCCATAAAAGAAAAAGGCAATATTACAAACCTGACAGAAAGAACTGAATATATTACAGAAAAAATCACTAATATGAAACAAAGATAAAGCCCCAGCACATCCATATTAAATATTTGTCTATGCCTAAAACTCCGTTGAAGGTGTTTACGCGTTTCGAAATAAAACGTGTTTTTATTATTCCAAGCTTTTTTTGAGGGTTTATCTTCTACTAACATTACATCTTTAGATATTGCAATAGCTGCGCTCCCGAATTTAGAATATTTATTAACTAAAAAATCATATTCACCTCTAACATATTTCAAGTTACCTTGAAATCCGCGACCAGACATAAAATCGGCCTTCTTAAACAACAGATTATTACCATAAGTACTGTAAGCAAAACCTTTAAACGCTTCATACATATAGGTATATTCCTTATGAAGGCGATAGAACGTTTTAAATTGACCTGTGTCATCAGAATAATTACTATATCCAATAACAAGATTTATTCCATCCCTACATTTGGTACTCATGCCTTCAATCCAATGATTAGAAACAGGTTTACACACGGCATCAGTTAATAAAATCAAATCATTTTTAGCTGCCTTCACACCTAATGTTATTGCAAGTTTTCGTCGACTCATATACCGAGATGTTTCTGGTACAAATGTAGTATATAAGTTTTTATACTTATTGTACGTTTTCAAAACATCTGCCGTTCCATCTTCATCACGACTTACAACAACAATTATTTCATATCCGGCAGAATAATCCTGAGAAAGAAAATATTTCAGATTATTATCCAACTCTACAGAATTATTATCCGAAATAATGACAACTGATACAGGCTTTAAATTCTCTGCAGAATCTGTTTCTTCTTTATCGACCATTTTTTTAAAAAACGTATCAAATAAAGAAGAACAGAGTGCAGAAATCACCAAAATTATACAAATAACGATTGTTATATTGTCTAAAATTAGCATTATTCAATTCTATTTTTTAATTACAATATATCTTCCTTAATATAGCCAATTGGCAAAGAACGACAATTATATTGAGATGCCATAATTTCACCATAAGCACCAGCGGAACGTATAGCAATTATATCATTACGATGGCATTCGTCCAAATCTATTGATTTAGCAAAAACATCACTAGACTCACATATTGGGCCTACAACATCATAAGTATTTATACATCCATCATTACTAATGTTTTCAATCTTATGATATGCATGATATAAAGCTGGTCGTATAAGGTCTGTCATCCCGGCATCAACAATTACAAACTTCTTAGCTGTACCCTCTTTTACATATAACACCTTCGTTATTAAAGATCCACATTGACCAACAACAGAACGCCCAAGTTCAAAATGAAGACTCTGTCCCTTACGGAGTTTAAGATGTTTTGCATACGTTTCAAAATATGATTTAAAATCCGGTATTGAAACACGGTTTGGATGTTGGTAATCAATACCAAGTCCGCCACCAACATTTATCATCTCAACATTAATATGATGAGCCTCCAATTTAACTTGAATCTCGTTAATACGATTACATAATGCCACAAAATCGCCCATATCAAGGATTTGTGAACCTATATGGAAATGCAATCCCATGAATCTCACATTCTTCATATGTGAGATTCTTGCAATAACATTCTCCATATCCGACATCGCAATGCCAAACTTATTTTCAGCAAGTCCTGTCGTTATGTTAGCATGTGTATGTGCTCCAACGTCAGGGTTGATACGCAATGCTACAGAAGCGACCTTACCGCAGTTTTCTGCAAGACAATTAATCACTTCCAGTTCAGGTATACTCTCTACATTAAAGCAAAAAATATTTTTTTCTAAACCGAGTTTTATTTCTTTGTCATTCTTCCCTACTCCTGCAAATACAATTTTATTTGAAGGAAAGCCTGCATTAAGTGATGCTAATATTTCACCTCCACTAACACAGTCAGCTCCCAATCCGGCCTGACATATTATATTTAAAATCTTTGGGTTAGCATTTGCTTTTATTGCATAATGCACACAAAAATTTTCATATTTGCCGGCCTCTTTATTTATCGTATTTAAAGTTTCACGCAACAAATCTGTATCATAGTAATAAAATGGCGTATCCGTCTTTTTAAATTTTTCAATTGGAAAAACACCCTTCATTTTCAATTTTCACTTTTATTAAACAATGTATCACTCAAACTTTGTAAAGCTCGTTTCTTATCAGATTCTTTTACCAAGAAAGATATATTATAATTACTTCCTCCATAAGAAATCATTCTTACAGGAATATTCTTCATCGCATCTGTAGCTAATGTCTCAAAGCCGACATTACTCCAATCCAAATCACCGACAACACATATTATACACATATCGCGGTCAACTGTTACAGTTCCATATTTCTTTAATTCTGCAACAATATCATTAAGATGCGCATCGTTATCAATGCTCATAGAAACACCGACCTCACTTGTTGTTATCATATCTATTGCCGTCTGATAACTCTCAAAAATCTCAAAGACCTTACGAAGGAATCCTGTAGCAAGTAGCATACGGCTACTCTTTATCTTAATTGCCACAATATTATCTTTAGCAGCAATAGCCTTAATTTTACCTGTTACAGTTTCATTATTTATAATAGTTCCCGGTGCAGCAGGGTCCATTGTATTCAACAAACGCACAGGAATACCTGCATACTTTGCCGGCTGCACACATGTCGGATGTAATATTTTTGCACCGAAATATGCAAGTTCCGCAGCTTCCTCAAAATGTAACTGGCGAACAGCTTCAGTTTTATCAACCACACGCGGGTCGTTATTATGCATACCGTCTATATCTGTCCATATTTGTATCTCATCTGCATTTATAGCAGCTCCTGCCAATGACGCAGTATAATCACTGCCTCCACGAAGCAGATTATCTATTTCTCCGTAAGCATTGCGACAGATAAATCCCTGTGTAATATAAACCTGTTGGCCAGGATTCTGCTCCAACAAATTCTGTAATTTATCTTTAATGTATGAAGAATCTGGTTCTGAATTTTTATCAGTACGCATGAAATCCAGTGCAGAAAGCAAAACAGCATTGTAGCCACACTCTTTTAAGTAATTGGTTACCATATTTGTACTCATTATCTCACCTTGAGCAACAATGCTTTTTTCTTCAAAACTAGTGAAAAGATCTTTTGTAAAAGAACGTAAATAATTAAATTCATTTTGGAGGAATATTTTTGTTTCATTCTTCCATTTCTCTGTAGAATAAAGTTCTTCTACATGTTTCATATATGCTTTTTCCAAACGATTTATAACATCATTTGCGCCCTCCGGATTCTTCTTATATAAATAATCAGATATTTCAATCAAAGAATTTGTCGTACCTGACATTGCAGACAAAACGACAAAAACTGGTTTTCCACTATTTGTAATCAATGAGGCAACATGCTTCATGCGCTCAGGCGAGCCAACTGATGTGCCACCAAACTTCATTACTATCATAATCGTATCTTTTTATATTTTTATTTTATATTAGTCTTCTTCATCAAAAAGACTTTTGTTATATATATTAGTTATGTCGTTAATTTTACCTTCTTTACACTGGTAAACAATACCAGGATACTTATCAAGCATCAAGATGTTGTGTGTTGACATTACTACAGCCGTCCCGGTCTGACTTATCTGCTTCAGCAAATTTACAATATTATCCGCAGTTTCAGGATCAAGATTACCGGTCGGTTCATCTGCAATAATTATTTTCGGTTTATTTAATATTGCGCGAGCAATAGCTATTCGTTGTTGCTCTCCTCCAGAAAGTTCATAAGGCATTTTTGTTTTCTTTTCTGACATGCCGACAGCATCCAGCACTTCATCAATGCGCTCATCTATTTCCTTTTTATTTTTCCAGCCCGTTGATTTCAATACAAAGCATAGATTCTTATAAACATTTCTGTCATGCAACAATTGAAAATCCTGAAATATTATTCCTAGTTCCTTTCGCAAAGCCGGTACTTCTTTACGTTTAATTTTAAATAGGTCTCGTCCTAGGATTGTTGCATTATCTCCTTCATCAATATCAAGCTCACAATACAAAGTTTTAAGCAAGCTGCTTTTTCCCGTACCTACATTTCCGATGATATAAATAAACTCACCTTCATCAACATGAAAATTCACATTGCCAAGCACACATACATCATCTTGATATATATTTACATTTTTATAATCAATATACATAATCTATATTTTTAATATTTTAATGTTTATGCCATTCAGGACCATTACATCCTGTAGCTTCTCTACAACACCTTTATCCTCAAACCCTTGTACGCAAACAACATAAACAGATAACACAACATATCAGAATCTTCATGTATCAAACGATCATCCTTATGGTTTATAACATCGACAACAGCCTCCAAGACATGTCAGGACATCCCGTTCAATATGCTTTTACAGCTCTAACAAAGACATTTCCCAAATCACGCCTTTTAAAGACAAAATTCCACGAAGTGTCCTTATAAATTGTTCTGACAACATTCTGCTTTATTATGGACCTGCATCCAATTCTGTTTTTGCACAACAGTGAAGCAATTATATTGCAGTAGGTATCATCTCTTGTATTACAATGTTTTAATGATGCACCCTTTCGACTTGCAAAAGTATTAAAAAACTCCGAATTATCAACCATTATATCCTAATAATTTTAGTATAACACTCAAAGTGCCACTAAAGCATTGTATTTGAAAGGAAAAACGCTATAAAAATTACAGTAAAAGTATTTTTCTGAGTTTTTATTGCGAATATCAAAATAAAAGTGTAATATTGCAGACTAAAAACAAAATTATCTCATTTAATACAGACACATGAATACAATAGAAAAAGAAGCTATAGAACAAAACAGATTAAATAAATTACAACATCACCTATTTGGACAACCGATAAAGATATCATTGGCTTCCTCTAGACATCTATTGCATGATATCAAGCTTAAATAAACCAATAAAAACATACAAGATAGTGGCAAAAAATGCCGGCCACAATTTGCAAAAGACAATAGTATATTCACCCTTTCAATCAATAAGAATAAAATGAAAATATTTGCATTACTCATTTCCCTGCTTTGTTGCACAACCAACATTATGGGCCAAATATCAATTAAAGAAGTTATAGGTAACATTCCTGATGAAATTTTACCTTATATCACAAACGATCAGAAAGAAGAATTATTAAAATTTACAGGCTCTAAAGATTCTGTAAAAGTAAAGAACACTTTTAACGGGGCAACTTCAATTGACACCATTAGCTTTGATTATGCAAAAATCAACATGAATAAGACTACAGAAATGCAGCTCAAGCTTCTGCGTGGAAACGACTCTACACAAATACTATGCGTAATCAAGACAATTAAAAGCCCGCTCAAAGAAAGCACAGTAAAATTCTATTCAACAGAATGGCAAGCAATAAACTCAACATTTGGACTTCCCGTCGATAATGATGAAGATACCATTTTAAGTATGTTCACACAAAAACCAGACTCAATGCCGGAAGACAAATTTAAAAATCTATATAATTGCATAGAACCTGTTATGCTTGCTGCACAATGGGACGAAAAATCAAACTGTATAACATTTAACTTGAGTATTCCATTTATTCAAAAAGACAACAATAACGAAATAAATGCGATAATAAAGAAAATTTCTTTTAAATGGGATGGTCAAAATTTAAAAAAATGTTAGAAAACCATTTCTTTTAGAGATTATATTTGGAGAAAAGAAATAATTAGAATACCTTTGCATCGTGTTTTTCATGGTATTAGATTATTAAGGTTAATAAAAGATTGGTTGTCGTGAGACAATCAATTTTTGTTTTATATAGGTTCTAATTCTAATAAGCATTAATAACAATATAAGCCAACACCTTTTAATTAACAAAGCATTCATTATCTGTCAGTCGATAAAATAATACAAATTAAACATTACCATTCTATATGTCATTTACTATAAAAGACAAAACCTTATTTATATCACATACAGAGCATTCCGGATTACGTTATCAAAATATCACAAAAACCAAGGAAAAAGTACCATAAGTACAACAAATCAACTAGAATGTTATGCTTATTTGCCAGATTTCCGCGAAACGCAGAATCTGACAAACAGACACTATATAAGCTATAATAATTACAAAATGTACTGACGCAAAAACTTAAATTTGTAAGCTCATTATTTTATCTTCAAGAATTCTTTTCGCTCTTTCTCACGGGTTTCTATGCTTCCATACATAAAATAACATACGAAAATCACAAAAACATAAACATAAAGGCATATAAATGACGACAGAGCCACAACAACATATTGCAATACACTAAAATAAGAAGGCAAGCCAGAAGGATCGCCCATATATCCCACGCCAATTGCCGACAATGTATTAGCCATAGAAATTATAAGCATTGGGATAGAAACAAAGAACATGCAAACGGCAGCACATAAAGCAGCCAATAAAAGTGTGATAAATATAAATCCCCAATAACGCCATCCCACCTTGTATGCCTTTAATAAGATCTTGCTCAATTTACTATCAGGCTCCATCAAATATTTAACAAATACGTAAACATACGGAAGCAAGACACATGAAAAGAACAATGAAACTCCAATGATAACGCATGCAATTACAGGCATTTTGTCAAGAGGGATAAACGGACCAGTTCCTATAACTAGATAAACAAGCCCCCATTGTACCACAGAAACTATAGCCATTATACACAAGTACACACCAAGGAGTCTGATACATCTAACTAAATTCCACTTCATCGACTGATGGCCAAGAAGCATAAATATACGCGAGACATATCCCACATGAAAACAAGCGACCAAGACAGCAGAGACCATTAAGAGGGTGTATGAAGGATGTGTATAGCCACCATCCGTTAAAGCCCTTGTATAAAAAATAGATAACAAAGCTATTGACATGGCCAAAAGCAAAGTGTATAACCATGTATGTCTGAATATAGCACGTATATTGTCAAACAGCATCCTATGAGATGCAGAGATACAAGCCGTATAACTACGGCTCTTATTTAAAAACTCTTGCTTAAGATTGTTCATTTCATTTTTAATTAATTAATGCAAAGGTAATAATATTCCGGATATTATGAAATGGTATTATCAATAAAAATTGCTAACTTTGCAGAAGATAAGTTGCATAACAAATAGAGTTTGTCAAACAAGCTCCTTAATGTATTATCTTTTTAAGATAAATAAAAAGCATGCGGCTCCAAACGTTTACTAAGAAAAGAATACTTCCACAATAAAAATCGTTAACATCAAGAATATGAAACTGTTAAAATGGGGATTTATTGGCTGCGGAGAGGTTACTGAAAAAAAATCTGGCCCGGCCTTTAACGAAATAGAAGGCTCAAAAGTGATTGCCGTAATGAGCCGCAATGAGAAGAAGGCGCGCTCATACGCAGAGCGACATAAAATAAGCAAATGGTATACTGATGCACAAGAGCTTATCGACGACCCCGACGTTAACGCCATTTATATTGCCACCCCCCCCTCAAGCCATGCCACATACGCAATAATGGCAATGAGAGCAGGAAAACCTGTATACGTAGAAAAGCCTCTGGCTGCTAATTATGACGACTGCGTAAGAATCAACAGGGTCAGCGAGCAGACCGGGATTCCATGTTTCGTCGCCTACTACAGAAGGTATCTTCCATATTTCAAACGCGTCAAAGAAATCATAACAAGCAAAACTATTGGTGAGATAATGAACGTGCAAATACGTTTTTCTTGCCCTCCGCGTGATTTAGATTATTCTTCAAAAGAAAAACTCCCATGGAGATTACAACCGGATATAGCCGGAGGTGGCTATTTCTACGACTTGGCTCCACACCAGCTTGACTTGATGCAGGATCTGTTTGGAGTAATAACAGAAGCTGAAGGTATATGTGCCAACCGCGCCGGACTTTATCAGACAGAAGACAGCATAAGTGCATGCTTCAGGTTTGAAAGCGGTGTTCCAGGAAGTGGCTCATGGTGCTTCGTTGGCCACCAATCTGCAAAAGAAGACAGAATCGATATTGTTGGAAGTAAGGGAAAGCTGAGCTTTTCTGTATACAACTACGACCCAATACATCTTGTCACAAACGATGACGAAAAATATATAACAGTAGAAAATCCCCCATACGTTCAGCTGCCAATAATTAAAGCAGTTGTTGAAGACCTGCAAGGATTCGGAGCATGCTCATGCACAAGTGTATCAGCGACTCCTGTCAATTGGGTCATGGACCGCATATTAGGAAAATTCTAAATTTATGAATATGAAACGTCTGATTTTGAGTTTATTTTTGGTTTCTGCCGTGTCATTGGCTTATTCAACCAACGACACGATAAAAACCGAAAAGAAAAACACAATATTCAGACGAATAGGAAAGGTATTCACAAAGATATTTAAAGACTTCAATGAGATAGACACAAACTATATAGAACCGCAACATTATAATTATACAATAATGCTGCAAAACACCAATACATATGAGATATATAGACTTGAAAGCAAATCAGGTCAGTACATCACATTTGCTCCTGAACCAACAATCAGAATCGGACCTTATGTTGGATGGAGATGGATATTTCTTGGGTATACGTTTGACATAGGCCATATCAGCAACGACAACAATAAGAAAGAGTTCGAACTAAGCCTTTACAGCTCTATGTTTGGAATCGACCTGTATTATAGACAAACGGGCAACGACTATAAGATACGCGAAGCATACCTAGGAAACGGCCTTAACAGCCATACATTAAAAGGAATACCATTTTCCGGACTTACCGTTGGAATTAAAGGTTTTGACTTATACTACATATTTAACCACAAAAAATTTTCATATCCGGCGGCTTTCAGCCAAAGTACATGTCAGAAACGCAGCTGCGGCTCTCCGTTGCTTGGCATAGGATATACCACTCACAAGCTTGATTTGGATTATGAGAAGCTTAAAAATGTCGTGGAAAACAACATTAGCGACAAATACCAGAACGTAAAGCTTGATTCCGGATTAATGTTTAACAAAGTACGTTACACATCATATTCAATTTCAGGCGGATACGCATACAATTGGGTTTTTGCACGTAATTGGCTTTTTGCAGCATCACTGTCAGTTGCATTAGCATACAAAAGGTCTACTGGCGACCTACACTATAAATCGGAATTCTCACTTAGAGACTTTAAATTTGGAGATGTAAATATCGATGGAGTTGGAAGATTCGGAATAGTATGGAACAATACAAAATTTTATGCCGGAGCAAGTACAATTCTTCACTCATATAATTATAGAAAAAGCCAATTCTCCACTAATAATGTATTCGGTTCATTAAACTTTTACTTTGGAATAAATATAGGAAGGAAATAATATGAAGAAATTATTTTTATTATTCATTGCTGTTTTGTCATACGTAACAACCTATGCTTATGAGGTTGACTACAAACCATCAGACAGCATTCGCGTTATTAAATTATTAAACGACGCGAAAAAACAACCGGAAAGCACCAACTATATAATATATTTTGCCCGGAAGCTTAAAGGCATTCCCTATGTAGCACACACACTAGAGATAAACAAGAAAGAAAAATTAGTTATCAATTTGAGGCAACTAGACTGCACCACCTATGTTGAAAATGTCGTGGCCCTTTCAATGTGCATGAGTGAAAAGAAATACACATTTAAAAGTTTCTGTGACAATCTTAAAAAAATAAGATACAGGGACGAGTCACAACCTCATTACACACAAAGACTTCACTATTTCACGGATTGGATAGAGAACAATACAAAGAAAGGAATTTGTAAGGAAATACAAAGCCCTGCACCGCCTTTCACCAATACCCAAAGAATAAATGTATTTTACATGTCAGAAAATCCCTCTAAATATAAGATGCTGAAGGAAGATCCTAAGTATATCCCTACAATAAGAAAAACAGAACAGAACATTAATCAGAAAACATACAAATATATTCCCAAGACGGAGGTTAAGAACACTAACACTGTCAGAAGAACAATTCAAGATGGTGACATCATTGCTACCACAACAAGTCTAAAAGGACTGGATATTCAACACATCGGATTTGCCATATGGCATAAAGACGGGCTGCACATGCTCAACGCATCTAGCCTGCACCACAAAGTGGTTGAAGAACCTATGACTTTATACAATTACCTGCAAAAGCAGAAGACAATGACAGGGATAAGAATCATACGCCTAAACATGAAATAGCAAGCGTCCAAACTTATAAGAAGTCACAGATTATTTAAGCGTTTAAGTAATATTTTATTCAAAATATGAATATGGCGTCCTTGACGGCCAATGTCTGTACGCATATTACTTATATCGTTAAAAAAATCACTGAAGGCATTTTGCACCATGTTTGGCTGTCTTTTTGCCTTATCAGCCAAAGGATTAATTATAACCTTTATACCCTTATTGACAACGGATATATCCACATCAGCACCTGCCATAACAGGATCTCCATCATAGTGTATATATCCTTCCTTTTGACGATGAACCAAGATATGCCTAGTACGGAATGTTTTTATCCTTGCATTCCGATCTAAAGTTTTATTAAACATATCTATACTAATCTGCGGTGCATCAATCATATCAAAAGGTTCCATTATTATAACATCAAGCAATCCGTCACTCATGGATGCCTGTGGTGCTATATATGCATTATTTCCATATTGAGATGCATTGGCACATGAAACAAGAAAAGCCCTATATTTAGTTTTTCCGTTTTCATCCTCTATCTCGTAAGTTTCCGGTTTATACTTTAATCCTTCCCGCAAAATATTCTCCAGATATGAAACAGGACCGCGCTTTCCTGACTCGGCAAACTTCATACTAATAAAAGCATCAAACCCCATACCACATGTACAGAAAAATGGTATTCCGTTAATAATACCATAATCCAAGTCATGCACCGTATGCTTATTAATTACCTCAAGAGCCTTATGCATATCCATCGGTATCATTAAATGCCTAGCCAATCCATTTCCAGAACCACATGGAATAATACCTAATGCCGTATCCGAATTAACAATTGAACGCGCCACTTCATTTATTGTCCCATCACCTCCAACAGCAACAACAACATCAACCCCTCTATCTTTGGCATCTCTGGATATCTCAGAAGCATGCCCACTGTATTGGGTTTCAACTATTGAGAAATCATAATATTCCTTATCGAGATTATTCTCAATAAGTTTACAGATACCCGATTTTCTTGTCGTTCCAGATATCGGGTTCACAACAAATATTATCTTTTTCTTTCCTGCCATCGTCTTGCAAAAATAATAATATTTTAGTACAAACCATTTTTATTACTTATAATATTTTTGCAAAAAAAACACTTTTCTATTTTTTTTCTTATGATTTACACATTTTTTTGTATCTTTGCAGCCTAATCAAAACAATGTAGAAAATCTACACCTATTTATAATATGGGACTATTACAAGAAAGATACAAAAATTACCGTGAACCACAAAGGTTCATGGAAGCTGGTGTTTACCCTTACTTCCGTGAAATAACAGGCAAACAAGGCACTGAGGTTCAAATGGCCGGACATGAAGTGCTTATGTTCGGTTCTAATGCTTACACTGGATTAACTGGCGATCCGCGTGTTGAGGCCGCTGCAAAAGATGCATTAGACAAATATGGAAGTGGTTGTGCAGGAAGCCGTTTCTTGAATGGAACACTTGACATACATGTACAACTCGAAAAGGAACTTGCTGAATTTGAGCATAAAGACGAAGCATTATGCTTTTCTACAGGTTTCTCTGTAAATGCCGGTGTACTCTCCGTTGTTTGTGGACGTGAAGATTATATCATTTGCGATGACCGCGATCATGCAAGTATTGTTGACGGACGACGTCTTTCATTCGCAACTTGCTTAAAATATAAGCACAACGATATGGAAGACTTGGAAAAACAACTCCAAAAATGCAAGCCCGAGTCAATAAAGCTTATTGTCGTTGATGGCGTCTTCTCAATGGAAGGTGATCTTGCAAATTTACCTGAAATTGTTCGTTTAAAGAAAAAATATAATGCTTCTCTAATGGTAGACGAAGCACATGGACTAGGAGTCTTCGGAAAAGAAGGAAGAGGCGTATGCGACCATTTTGGCGTAATTGATGATGTTGATCTTATCATGGGTACTTTCTCTAAAAGCCTTGCTAGCATAGGAGGTTTTATTGCCGGTGACAAAGATACCATAAACTATTTGCGCCACACATGCAGAACGTATATATTCAGCGCATCCAATACCCCTGCTGCTACAGCAGCTGCGATGGAAGCCCTGCGCATCATACGCAAAGAACCTGAGCGTATTGAAAACCTTTGGACAGTTACAAAGTATGCATTAAAACGCTTCCGTGAAGAAGGTTTTGAAATAGGAGACACAGAAAGTCCTATTATACCTCTTTATGTTAGAGATGTAGATAAGACCTTCCTCGTTACTAAATTGGCTTTTGATGCAGGCGTATTTATAAACCCTGTTATCCCTCCTGCATGCGCACCACAAGATACACTTGTTAGATTTGCATTAATGGCAACCCATACTGTGGAACAAGTAGAGAAAGGTGTTCAAGCACTGAAAAAAATCTTTGTTGAGCAAAATATAATTAAATAAATGCTGTAAAATTTGCATGTTTTAAAAAAAAGTAGTACCTTTGCATCGCAAATTTAAAGATTTGGTTACGGGGTGTAGCGCAGTCCGGTAGCGCGCCTGGTTTGGGACCAGGTGGTCGCAGGTTCGAATCCTGTCGCCCCGACTAAATTAGCAGTATACTAAAAGAATAAAAGCCTAAGAATTTATTGTATTCTTAGGCTTTTTATTTTCAATACACACTATAAGTAGAAGGTTGTTAATATCAGATAATTTAAATACAAACATGAGATACATCAACCGAACATTCATAGAAGCGGGGCAGTAGAAATTTCTTTATTGCAACAGATAAAAAGCATAAAGTCTATTATAAAAAAGCAAGAAAGAGGCTGAATAACAAATTTGTTATCAACGTCTTTCTTGTATGAATATTTATATCTCTCAATATTGAGTGAATACAGAAACCATATTCAGAAAAGTAAATTCTAAATATCAATATCTTTATAGAGATATCTTTTTATACTCTTTTTAGGTGTCTTTTCAAATTCTTCATCTTGAAGTCTTATCTTGGAAATCTTGCAATAAGATGGCATTACTTGATTCAATTCGGCCATATTCTGTTCCATAATATTCTGTAAATCATCTTTCGAAAAACCTAAATTTCTTGCTTCCTCATAATCAGGATATACCAATGCAACAAGTTTGTCGTCTTTCTGTATCACGAGACTTTCCACAACCATTGCCATACTATTTAGCTTATCCTCTATTTCCTCGGGATAAATATTTTGACCATTTGCCCCCAAAAGCATATTCTTGCTTCTACCCTTAATAAAAACATTACCGTCTGCATCTATCAAGCCTAAATCACCTGTATGATACCAGCCATCTGAGTCCAAAGCCTGGCGAGTTGCTTCTTCATTTTTATAATATCCTAACATAACATTTGTTCCACGAGCCAAAATCTCACCAGGAACATTATATGGGTCTGGACTATCAATTTTAACTTCCATATGTATCACAGCCTTACCACACGACATCGGGACAAAATCATGATAATCGGAATATGTTATAATCGGAGCACATTCTGTTGCCCCATAACCAACGGTAATCGGAAAGTCTATACTCTTCAGGAAAGACTCTACTTCCTGATTAAACGCAGCTCCTCCAACAATTATTTCATACAGGTTACCACCAAAGGCATTATAAACCTCTTCGCATATTCTCTGCTTAACTTTTTTACTTATAACCGGCATGTTGAGCAATAAGCGCATCTTATTATTTTGAATCTTAGGAAAGACTCTTTTTCTTATTATCTTCTCAACAACTAAGGGAACAGCAATAATTATTGCCGGTTTTATATCCTTAAATGCTTGTGCAATAATCGCAGGACTAGGTACACGTGTCAAGAAGAATATATGGCATCCATGACAAAATTCAAACAAAAACTCAAAAGCCATTCCATACATATGCGCCATAGGCAAAATACTTACAGTGTTTGAACCTCTGGAAATATTTTTTCCTAAAGCATTCATTGCGAAATCCAAATTTCCCCATAATGCCCTATACGGCAACATAACACCCTTCGAGAAACCCGTTGTTCCACTTGTATAATTAATCAAAGCAAGTTCATCAGGACTTTGTTCAATATAATAATGTATATGATTTTTTCTAAATGCCTTAGGATATTTCCTTCCAAACAACTCATTTAAATGCTCTCGTGCATATGTTAACTTGTCTGTGCGCGAAACAACCAATGAATAATCAGGTATATATATTATACCTTCAAGACTTGGCATTTTTGTTGCATCTATAGTTGTAGCAACAACATCTCCGACAAACAGCAGTTTTGCTTCACTATGATTTACTATATTATAAACTTGCTCCGGTGTAAATTCATGCAAAACAGGAACAGCAACAGCTCCATACGTAAGTGTTGCAATAAAGGCTACAGCCCAGTTTGCACTATTACGGCCACAGATGGCAATTTTGTCACCTTTTACAACACCGCTGTTTTCAAACATTATATGCAACTTTTCAATTTTTCTTGCAACATCTTTATATTGAAGTGTTACACCTTGATAATCAGTTAAAGCATCTAAATCCCAATTATCAATAATGCTTTTCTCTATAAACGAATTAAAACTTGGTATTTTTTCCATTGCACAAAAATAATAAATTTGTGCAAAGATAAATCATTACTTGCACATTTCAAAATTATTTGTGCAATTTTTCTGTAAAGTTAATTACAGTTATCAATAAATCTATCTTGATAAGATAAATATTGTAATTTTCAAAGATACATCTATTATCTAATATCAAATTCATACAATCAACGTCTATTAGGCTATAAATAAATCAAATGTTTACAATAGACAACTATCTGAACAACAAGCAAAACAGGCATTGCCTATTTAAAAGTATATAATATATAGAAATAACTCGATTTGAAAAAAAACATGTATATTTGCAAAGTGGAAATTATTAAAAGAATCATATTAACATCTCTTTTAGTCTTCTGTCTTATACCGTACAGAACAAAAGCTGAAACGACATCAGACTCGCTAATACTTCAACGAGTTCTGAAATACAAACAAAGTGTATCAGAAGAAGTAAAAGGAATCCACACAAATGTCTATTTAAGATATTATTTTAAAACAGATAAAAGAAACATAACATTGATGGCTATACCTTCCATGTATGCGATATCAAGAGGAAGGCGAGAATATGTAGGGGAAACATACAGCAATATATATATTAAAGACAATTACATTTCTGAAGCGACACGCCAATTAAATATTGGAACCATACCCCATCATAAAAATGCAATGACTACATTGCTGAAATATCTGATGCCGAATATTTATGATGTAACAATATTAGACAATCAAATTCTTTCTCCATTTAATACATATAATACAAAGCTATACAAATACGATATTACAAGTTTAACAGACAATCGTTCTGAAATTGTTTTCAGACCAAAACTCCACAATACACAAATGATAAGTGGTTCTGCAATTGTCGAAAGAACTACAGGTAGAATTATACGAATGCAATTTATGGGCGAATACGATATGGTGAAGTTTCATATAGACGTATTAATGGGCAAATATGGTATATACTCATTACTACCTAAGAAATGCGATATTGACGCCGTATTTCATTTTATAGGAAATAAAATTCATGCATCTTATCATTCGGTTTATGATAATCCTATCACCCTACCCGATTCAATAATAAATTCACACGACATCAAATTAATGGAAGAAATAAGGCCAGACACGCTGCCTATCCACTTTAAAGATGCTTATATCAAATATGGCTATAATAACACAACTGATACAATCCAGAATGTCAAAGAAAACAAACGTTGGGACCAAGTTTTATGGGATGTTTTAGGTGATCACATTATCAATCGCACAAAAGGTTACTTTGGAACCAACAACCAGGGCGCTTTTAGAATATCTCCAATTTTAAATCCATTGGAATTAAGTTACAGCGGGCGAAAGGGTATAACATACAAATTAAAAATCAACGGCAGTTATAATTTTTCTTTAAATAAAGATATTTCTTTATCTTTTAATTCAGGATATTCGTTTAAACAGCATCAGCTATATTTCAGAATGCCTATCCGTTTTACATACAATAAGAGAAGAAACGGATATACAGAATTTGAAATTGGTAATGGAAATAGAATTACCAACTCCAGTATAGTAGACCAAATAAAAAATGAGACACTTGATTCCATCAATTGGGACAACATGAATTTAGATTATTTTAAAGATTTCTACTTTAAATTCAAAGCAAATTATGCCTTATCGGATAAATGGAGCATACAACCTGGTATAATATATCACAAACGCTCTGCCGTTGATAAAACAGGCTTTGAACAAGCAAAAAGGCCTACAGAATATTATTCGTTTGCTCCATCATTACAAATACAATTCCGGCCATACGGATGGAACGGACCTATATTTACGACTGACTACGAAAGAGGAGTAAAAAATGTATTTAACTCTGATATGGAATATGAACGCTTTGAGTTCGATGCTTCATGGAAAAAACAATTTCATTCTCTGAAAGCTATTTCTCTTAGAGTTGGCAGTGGATTTTATACATCCAAAAGTAGAACATCATATTTCTTAGACTATACAAATTTCAGAGAAGAGAATATTCCTGGAGGATGGAATGACGATTGGACAGGTGAATTTCAATTATTAAACAGCAACTGGTATAATGCTTCGGAATATTATGTGCGAACAAATGCAACTTACGAATCGCCATTAATGTTATTGTCCCGAATACCATATGTAGGGCGACTGATGGAGATAGAACGTATATATGTAAACACACTCTTTGTTGAGCATCTACATCCATATATAGAATGTGGATATGGGTTCACAAACAGATTTTTTTCTATGGGCTTATTTTTAGCGACTCGAAATGCTGATTTTGAAGGTATTGGATGTAGATTCGGATTTGAGTTGTTTAGAGACTGGTAACAATTAATATTTTAACATGAAACAATTAACAGTATATAAAGCTAGCGCCGGAAGCGGTAAAACATTCACCCTTGCCGTTGAATATATAAAACTCCTGATTAAAAATCCAATGAGTTTTAAGAACATTCTTGCTGTAACCTTTACCAATAAAGCTACAGAAGAAATGAAAATGCGAATATTAAGCCAGTTATATGGAATTTGGAAAATGCTTCCTGATTCGTATCTTTACATGAAGGAAATAACAGGAAAACTAAATATAAGCGAAGAACAAGCAAGCCGACAAGCCGGAATAGCCTTAAATAGCCTCGTTCATAATTACAACTATTTCAGAGTTGAGACGATAGACTCTTTCTTTCAGTCTGTATTACGTAATCTAGCACGCGAATTAGATTTAACAGCAAACCTAAAAATCGGCTTAAATGATTCTCAGGTAGAAGAAGAAGCAATAGATCAACTTATAGACTCACTGACGACAACAAGCCAGTTATTACAATGGCTTATAAATTACATTTTTACCAACATCGATGAAAACAAAGGTTGGAATGTTATTGGTCAGATTAAATCATTTGGAAAAAACATTTTTCAAGATTACTACAAGTCAATCAGCGACAATCTAAATAAGATAATCACTGAGAATAATTTTTTTGATATATATATTAAGGAGCTAAAAGAAATCCGTAGTAATGCTAAAAAATGCATGGCAGCATATGCAGACCGGTTTATAAATGAAACAACCAAGGCCGGATTAGACCCTAATACATCATTTGCATCAAAAGGCAAAGGCATATGCAGTTATTTCAAAAAACTTAAAACAGATGATTTCTGTGATGATAAATGTGTTAACAACACCTTAAAAAAATGCCTTGACAGTGCTGAAAGCTGGACGACCAAGACTAGTCCAGACCGGAATACTATTATATCATTAGTAAATGAAAGCTTAATGAAACTGCTACATGAAGCAGAAACAGAACGCTCAAAACAATGGAAGCTTTATGCAACAGTTGAGGTTACTCTGAAACACCTTAGTAAATTACGCCTTCTAAATAAAATTGAGAGTAAAGTAAGAGAATTAAATGAAGATGCCAACAGATTCCTGCTAAGTGACACTCAGTACCTGCTTCATTCACTCATCAAAGACAATGATTCTCCGTTCATATTTGAAAAAGCCGGATGCCAACTTGAACACATAATGATAGATGAATTTCAAGACACCAGTTCTGTTCAATGGCAAAATTTTAAAGTCCTGCTTAAAGAATGTATGAGTCATGGCTCAAATGATAATGACACCGTCAACAACCTCATTGTCGGAGATGTCAAACAAAGTATATACAGATGGCGTGCCGGAGACTGGCGCTTACTTAACAATATCAAGGAACAATTTCCGTCTTCAAAGGAGCAGGTGGACGTGTGTTCACTTCAAACAAATTACAGATCTGAAAAAAACATCATTGATTTCAATAATGCTTTTTTCACTTTAGCTGCACAATATGAATACACACGTGGCCAAGAAATCGGACTTGACAGCAGTGCCAATGAAATCAAAACTGCGTATGGAGATGTTAAACAGAATGCAAGACAAGGAAAAGCCCAAGCCGGATATGTAAGATTAACACTGCTACCAAATGAAGATTATAATGATACGACATTAGAATATATTGAAAGCAGCATAGATGAGATAATAAAATCAGGTATGCCGTTGAATAAAACTGCAATATTATTTAGATACAATAAGTTGATACCAATTGTTGCAGACTATTTCATGGAAAAAAGACCCGACCTGACTTTTATAAGCGATGAAGCCTTCAGGCTAGATGCATCAAGTGCTGTTAATACAATTATGCTTGCCTTACAGTTACTCGTACATCCTGACGACATAATGTCAAAAGCTAATTTGGCTGTTATATATCAAAATACAATATTGAAAAAAGATCTGAATGTAAGTAAAATTCTCACAAGCTTCGTGTCAGAAACTGACAATGCTGATTCTTTTTTACCGTCAAGCTATATCGACAATATGCAACAGCTCATCAAAAAGCCATTGTTTGACATTATTGAATTTATATATTCCACTTTTGAGCTTGAAAAGATGCATGAACAAGGTGCTTATATATGCGCTTTTTATGATCAGGTCTCTGATTTTATAAATAACAATTCAGGCAATATTGATAAATTCATCAATGAGTGGAATGAGAACATACATTCAAAAACAATTCAATGTGATGAAATTAACGGTATAAGACTTATAAGTATTCATAAGAGCAAAGGCCTAGAATATGATAATGTAATTATTCCATTCTGCGATTGGACTCTGGAAAACAGAAACACCACGTTATGGTGCAATCCGAAACATCAGCCATTTGACAAATTGCCGATAGTTCCTGTAGACTATAACAAAAAATTGCTCAATACAATATATGTTGATGATTATAAAAACGAATATTTACAAAACACTGTAGATAATCTCAACTTGCTATATGTTGCATTTACAAGAGCATGTAAGAACCTGTTTGTTATAGGAAAGAAAAACAATTCATCCAAAAGTATAAGGAACAGATCTGAGATATTAAACGATAACATAAAAGGATTGGCAGAGACATTACCCGGGGCTTCTATTTCCGGGATTGAACAGGAAAATGAGCCAACTATATTTGAGTATGGAGAACTTTGCTGTGATGAAGAGACAAAGTCTGTAAAAACAGGAAATGTTTTTATACAACAGACTTTGCCATATAAAGTAAATATGAAAACATCAAACTATGTGGCTAATTTCAGACAAAGTAATAAAAGTAATGATTTTATAAAATCTGAAAACGAAGAGAACGAACACGAACGTTATATAAAAATGGGTAGTGTATTACACAAATTGTTTTCAATGATTCGTACTACCGATGATATAGACAATGTGTTAAAACAATTCGAATTCGATGGTGTACTTTATGATGATGATATAACGGCAGATAAAATGCGGAGTATGCTAGCAAAACGTTTATCTGATAAACAAGTAGCTGACTGGTTTGACTCACGTTGGACAGTATTTAACGAATGTAGCATTCTTGAATACGACAAAAATACTAACAAAGTTATTGAAAGGCGGCCAGATAGAGTAATTACAGACGGCACCAGAATGAAAGTTATTGACTTTAAATTTGGCAAACCTTGTAATGAATATATAAATCAAGTAAAACAATATATGTCTCTTCTAAAATCAATGGGGTATCAAAATGTTGAAGGATATCTGTGGTTTGTTTATTCAAACCAGGTCAACAAGGTGGAATAATACATTTCGCATTCACTCTCATCATTTGTAACTAATACAACGGAAGTAACATGAAGAAATTTTTAGAATACGTAGCAGAAGACATCGTAAATAAATATGGCACTAATTTGTCAAATATAGCAGTTGTGTTTCCTAATAAACGTGCATCAATATTCTTGAACGAACAGCTTGCCATAAAAGCCGGCCGTCCTTTATGGTCACCGGCATATATTACTATCAGCGACTTTTTTCGTCAGCATTCATCGCTGTTAATTGGAGATTCAATAAAACTTATATGCGAGATACATAAAAGTTTTACTGAATGCACCCAAATAGACGAATCGCTAGATCATTTTTATGGATGGGGACAATTACTATTGGCTGATTTTGACGACATAGACAAGAATATGGCTGATGCCTCAAATGTATTCAAGAACATTAAAGACATCCATGAATTAGACGACATTTCATATCTTACAGATGAACAAAAAGAGATTCTACATAAATTTTTCAGCAATTTCACGACAGACAATGAATCTGAACTGAAAAAACGCTTCTTAAAATTATGGGGACATTTCGAGGATATATATAACAACTACAAAGCAAGACTCCGTGAACAAAATATTGCATACGAAGGAATGCTGTATAGAGAAGTTGCCCAACAGGATATTGATTATAAATATGACAAATATCTGTTTGTCGGATTTAATATGGTTCAAAAGGTTGAGCAAAAAATATTCTCAAATTTACAGAAAAAAAATAGAGCTGGTTTTTATTGGGACTTTGATTCGTTTTATATGCCGCCAAATAAAAACGAAGCCGGCCACTATATTGAAAAATACCTTAAAGACTTTCCTAATGAGCTTAACTCGTCTGACAAAAGTATCTATAATAACTTGTCTGCAGGCAAAAGAATTATATATGCTAACGCATCCACTGAAAACATTCAGGCAAGATACGTAAGTGACTGGTTGAAAGAAGAAGAAAGATATAAAGATGGTAAAAATACTGCAATAGTTTTATGCGACGAGTCTCTTTTACCAACAATCATACACTGCATACCCAAAGAAGTTGAATGCGTAAACATCACTTCTGGCTATCCACTTTTTCAGACACCAGTTTCATCGTTTGTTCTACAGCTACTCGATCTTAAATTAAAAGGCTATTCACACAACAAAAACAGATACCAGCTTCATTATGTAGCTCAGATTTTGTCGCATCCTTATGCACAATATATATCAGAAAAATGCTCGGACCTATTGAATGAACTAAAAGAAAAGAACATTTATTATCCAACATTTCAGATTCTTGACAAAGATGAATTTACAAAACATCTGTTTGAGCTACAGAATAACAATAACGATTTGATGCAATGGCTTATGGACATTTTGAAACGAGTTGCCATAAATATGGGCAATACAGACAATGACCCATTGTTTCAAGAGTCGATATTCAGAATGTACACATTATGCAATAGATTAAATGAACTGGTCAAGTCAGGCGACCTTGATGTGGACGTAATAACATTGCAAAAGCTTATCGTGCAACTGATCAACTCAACCTCTATTCCATTTCATGGTGAGCCAGCAGAAGGCATCCAAGTTATGGGTATACTTGAAACCAGAAATCTGGATTTTGAGCATGTACTGATTCTCTCATGTAATGAGGGAAATATGCCAAAAGGAATAACGGACTCGTCCTTTATACCTTATTCGATAAGAAAGGCATACGAACTGACAACGGTAGATAACAAAGTAGCCATTTATGCATATTATTTCTACAATTTGATACAGAGAGCCTCTGACGTTACAATTGTATACAACAACTCAACAGAAGACGGACACACAGGTGAAATGAGCCGATTTATGCTTCAACTTATGACAGACGGTAACTTTGACATCAAGCGCATATCCCTAAAAACAGATCAACAGCTGGTATATTCAAAGCCTAATACAATTGCCAAGGATGAAACCATTGTCAATATATTAAACTCGATGAAATTTATTTCACCGACATCAATAAACAGATATATGCGTTGTCCGCTGCAATTTTACTTTTACAATATTGCCCAGATTAAAGAACTTGATGAAAGTGACGAAATGGACAACAGGATGTTTGGTAATATATTCCATGGAGCTGCAGAAATATTATACCGGAAATATCTTAACGCAGAAAACCACATCATTACAAAAGAAACCATTAATAAAGCATTGGAAGACAAATCGTTAATTGGAAGAATTGTTGATGAGGCCTTTACCGAGATATACTTTAAGCAAGAATATAATGACAACAATAACAAATCGTTTTATAATGGCCTGCAGCTGATTAACCGAGAAGTAATAATAAGGTATCTGAAAAGATTAATTGAAATTGACTCAGCATTGGCACCATTTACTATCATTGGGATTGAAAATGACGTCTATGAGGATATTAAATTTGTTGCAAATGGTGACGAACGTAAGATATGCATAGGCGGACGCATAGACAGAATGGACAAAATTGTTGATAAAGAAAATAATACAGAAAAAATAAGAATTGTTGACTATAAGACAGGAAGCAGTAATCTAAAAGATGCGAAATCATTGGACGACATATTCATACGTCCGCTAAATACAGAGATACACGCAGACTATTATCTGCAAATAATGCTATATTCGTTAATAGTAAGAGGCAATAAGAAATATAACAGCAGCAGTTTGCCTGTAAGTCCAGCACTGCTATTTATACAGCACTCTTCAGAAGAAGGATATAATCCGATAATATCAATAAACAAGAATAAAATTAACGATATATCTGAATATCTGCCAGACTTTTTGGAGAATGTAAAGTCTATATTGTCTGAAATATTTGACATTGCTACTCCATTTAAGCCTACAACAGAAAGAAAAACATGTGAAAACTGTCCGTATGCACGCTTGTGCAACTGCTAAAATTTTACATGAAGATACCTCAAAAAATGAATACTATTACAAATATCCCAGACGACATATACGTTAAACTGTCATCTGGGATATTTTTGAGTTACTATATCAATAAACTTAGTGCATAGATTCATCAACAAATGACAATGGCAACAAATCTTTTATGCTGTCAATACCATAAATGCCATCTGTTCCACAAAGTAATATCTTTATATTACGTTGGTATCTTTGCTCCATTTCTAATATTACTTGCCGGCAAGAACCACAAGGCGAAACAGGAGTTTTAACCAGTCCTTCTATATTTTTTGCAGCGATTGCAATGGCTGTTATCGCCAACTCTGGATGATTAGACTGAGCATTAAATATCGCAGCACGTTCAGCACACATAGTAACGGGAAATGCTGCATTTTCCTGATTGGCCCCAATCACGATAGTACCATCCTCAAGCCTCAACGCAGCCCCCACCTTAAAGTGGGAATAAGGTGAATATGATTTGTCTGTAGCTTCAATAGCATTTTTTACCAATGCTTTTGACATATCATCAAGTTCTTCAAATTTTAACAGACTTAATTCCGATTTTATAATGATTTTTTCCATGTCTACGTTTATATTTATTCATTTTCGTTGTTTGTCGGATCTTTAAAATATTCATAGCAACCAACATCCGGGAGTTCATCTCTTTGTCTTCCGTCACGGTCTTCAGGCAAGGAATATTCTATCGCAGCAGTGTTTATAGCCGGAGATTTTTCGTTCAGATGAAAGTCATACCTCTGTTTGTCTATATCAACTAAAACAAAGTTTTCTTCTCCTGATACAGCAGAAGTGTCCTCAACATTCTCGAAAGTCACATTAATTATGTTCTCATCGTCCGTAACTTCTGGTGTACGCAATAATGAGTTCACAAATCTATAATTAAACACTTTCGTTTCATCATCCATCTTCGCACCAGTTATTACATCGTTTGCATAGCCAGTAACAATACTATTCAGACAATCCATCTTTAACAACGGCATATAACGTTCACCCTGAAAATTAGAATAATACAGAGCAGCTCCGCGATTAGAGTCAAATGGATAAAACTGTGCCAATGTACATTGTTGTATTATTGCACTGCCGCCAAATATTGCCACACAATCATTTAAGGTATTGGTTATTTGGCTGTTACGTATCTCTATTGAACAATTTTCAGATTTAACGCCATATCCCTGACAATTATGAACTGTACTATTAAGTAATTGAAGTTTAACCTTCGATACATCAGAAGAGTCACAAACAATACCATTAAATGTGCTATGAATGTCTGTATAGCAGATTTTATTTTCGTAAGAAGAACCATAGAAACGAATTCCCTGCCACTGACCGCTGACATTATCGTAAGGAAGATAGTCAAACATGTTATCCAGTCTGTCACCACGAAGCACAATATTTCTATCTGCCGTACCTTCAGATATCATACGGCCATATATATTAATTCCGGCATCACCATGAAAATACAAAGTAGTTCCGGCTGCTATATTCAATGTAGCACAGCTGTCAACCGTCAGTCCACCATAAATTACAGTCGGTTTAGAGTCTGTTCCGATAGTAGTGTCATTTTGCACATACACATTCTTCAGTAAATTGGCATCCCACGTATAAGCGTTTAAAGCAACCTTCTGCTCTACTCCACTTTCCAAAAGGAAAACAAGCTCATCCTCGAGCAGTTGAGGCTCCTGCTTTCCGTTTTCCGGAGATGTTAATTCAACAAATACCCTTATACTGTCATTTTTACGGATCTCTACGTCAGAAATTTGATATCCTGACGTCGGGCTAAGGTATTCTCCGTCAACATTTATTCTAAATCCAGTCTGGTTTCCACGAGCTAATCTAACCTTTGTACATCGTATCCCGTCGCCAGCCTTATTATAAACCCAAAACGTACGTGTAGAAGTTGGAACCGTTGAAAAAATGGTATCCATACTTATCGTATCAGTTGAAAATGTCAATATGTCAGATTTTGACAATGAAAAAGAATCATCGTCTGTACACGACACAAACAGACAAAGAAAACTTATTAGTGAAATAATATTTTTTATCTTCATGATTATATAACGATGTTTGAAATATTATATTGCACTTAATTTGAAAGAAATTATTTCATTCCTTATAGAACATTATTTCACAAAATAACAATAAATCCTTATTCTTGCTTATTCAACATTATCAATGTGCCTATTACAGGGTTCACCGAATAAAAATATACGACTTGAAATGACAAATACAGCAGTAACAGACTTATGTTTTTCTGTATGTAATTCATTATTTATGACAAACGCAAATCTGTATATTATCATTTATGCTTCACTATACATATTCTAATAAAAAACATCGAAAAAACATTTCTGCTTTTTTTTCGAAAGAAACCAATGAAATACATCCATTAAACAAATGACTTTTGGATTAAAAACAACTGATTTACGGGCAAAAACTCAATCACTAATAATTTGAAAGGCATACGCGTATTTATATTAACAAAAACCGACATATACAAGCCAAAGCAATCCTTTTTAATACAAAATCAACTTTATTTGTTATAATTTTTACAACTAGAAAAAGTATTAGACAAATAAAGATTAAGTATACATCTAAATTTATAAATCAAATTATATGCCCGACACACATTCAAAATAAAGACGATAATGCATTAATGAAAAGCTCCATTACATAACCAAGCCCAAGCAAACCATTGATAATAAAGAAGTACTCTCTATACATAAATAATATAGGGGCAACATCATGAAAATGACTTGCCCCTATATTAAATAATATTTAAATTACAAAGAAATCAATCTGTTCCTTCTATCTTAAACGACAGGCTATCTTTATCTGGATTCTTATCTATTAATATAACGTCATTATCTTTTAATTTTCCATCCAATATCAATTCACAAAGCCCATCCTCAATATAGTTCTGTATTGCTCGTTTCAAAGGTCTTGCGCCAAATTGCACATCATAGCCTTTTGAGGCAACAAACTCTTTTGCAGCATTTGAAATCTTTATGTTACAGCCAAGTTCCTTGATTCTGCCAACAAGCCCCTTTAACTCTATGTCTATAATTCTTTTTATAGCCTCAAGATCCAACTGGTCAAATGTTATAATCTCATCAAGACGATTCAAGAATTCAGGACTAAACTGCTTACTCAAACTTTTTTGTATTATGCTTCTAGCATATTCTTTGTCGGTTTCATTGATGTTTTCACTGCTAAAGCCACCTGCATTGAAACCTATACCGCGTCCAAATTCTTTTAATTGACGAGTTCCTGCATTACTTGTCATGATTATCACCGTATTACGGAAATCTATCAAGCGGCCGTTACCGTCTGTCAGACGTCCTTCATCAAGAACCTGCAATAACATATTGAACACATTGCCATGTGCCTTCTCAATCTCATCAAGCAATACAATTGAATATGGATGACGTCTTACTTTCTCTGTAAGCTGCCCACCTTCTTCGTATCCTACATATCCCGGAGGAGCGCCAACTAATCGAGACGTATTAAAGCTCTCACTGTATTCACTCATATCAACACGGATCAACGCATCAGAACTGCCAAACATATGCTCAGCCAGTTTCTTCGCCAAATATGTCTTACCGACACCCGTTGGTCCCAAAAACATAAACGCTCCTATCGGATGATTTTTCTCTTTCAGACCAACCCTGTTACGCTGTATAGCCTTAACCATCTTTTCGATAGCCTTATCTTGAGCAACTACAACAGCTTTCAAATCATTAGCCATATTTTTGAGCCTTACGCTTTCGGCCTCTGCCATCCGTTGTACAGGCACACCTGTTATCATTGACACTACCTCTGTAACATCATTCTCTGTTATTTCATCTCGAGTGCCAATCTCATTATTTGCCCATTTTTCCTGAAGTTCAGAAAGTTCAGCTTCCAATTCTGTCTGCTTATCCCTGTAACTTGCTGCCAGCTCAAAGTTCTGATTTCTTACCGCAGCCTGCTTCTTCCCTTTGATAAAATTAATTTCTTTTTCCTTTTCACTTATCTCAGGAGGCATTTGTGTGTGCCGCAGATGCACACGTGCACCCACCTCATCAAGAACATCAATAGCCTTATCAGGAAAGAACCTGTCTGTTACATACCTTTCTGTCAATTTGACACACGCCAATATGGCATCGTTAGTATAAGAAACATGATGGTGATTCTCGTAACGCTCTTTTATATTATTCAAGATGGTTATTGTTTCATCAGACGTTGTCGGTTCCACAATAACCTTCTGAAACCTTCGTTCCAAAGCTCCGTCCTTCTCGATTGAATTACGATATTCACTTAATGTCGTTGCTCCAATACACTGAATAGTGCCACGTGCTAATGCCGGTTTCAATATATTGGCGGCATCCATTGAACCCGGAGTAGAACCGGCTCCTATAAGCGTATGTATCTCATCAATAAAAATAACGACGTCAGGATTCTGCTCAATTTCCTTAATCAGTGCGCGTATACGTTCCTCAAATTGTCCACGATACTTTGTGCCTGCAACAATAGCAGTCATATCAAGACTAATTATACGCTTATTGAATAGGACTGGTGATGTATGATGCTTGTTAATAAGCTGAGCCAGACCTTCAACTATTGCACTTTTACCTACACCTGGTTCTCCAATCAAGATTGGATTGTTCTTCTTCCTACGACACAAGATTTCTACAACGCGCTGAATCTCACGCTCACGGCCTACAACAGGATCCAGTTTTCCTTCCGAGGCGCATTTCGTCAAATCGGTTCCAAAATTATCTAGCACTGGCGTTTTTCCTTGGCTTCTATGTACACCAGTTGCAGTATTCTGCGGATTTGATTTCTGCGAATTACCGCCATTAATACTAAGCATGCCGTCCTCATCTTCATCCTTATCAGGCATGTCAATCCCATCATTTGTCATATAACCTGATTTATTCTGAAAATAGGTTAACGCATCTTCATAACTCATATTATTAAACTCTAACACCTCTTTTGCTCCATTATTTGCATGATCATGTAAAATCGCCAACAATAAATGCTGTTCATCAACCATTTGCATAGACTGAATACGGGCCTCCAAAACAGCAAGTTTTAAAATATTACTGGCCTTTTCATTCAACACAAGCTCACGAGTATTTAAAGGTTGCATAAAATCATCTTCACGCACCTTCTGTTCCAACTCGGTTTTTATTGACTGATAGTTTATATCTAATTTCAAAAATAATTCATGCACAGGGCCCGTCTTGTCACGAAGTATACCAAGCAGCAAATGCTCCGGACCAACAGACCTGCTGGCTAACCTGGCTGCCTCTTCTCTGCTAAACGCTAGAATTTGAGACACTTTTGGTGAAAATTGACTGGTCATTTTATATATATTCTTATTTACAATAATTTTACGATGCAAAGATAAACATTTTATCACAAACAAATATTATGCCATATTTCATTTTTAATTATAAGCGCGCAGATTTTAGCATTCAAAATAAAAAACATATATCCTCTTTAATATTTAACAATAACTATTTTGCAATCATTTTAAATAGTTATTAATAAAATAATCATAAATCAATAAAATCTCTCATTTCTTAAAAATACATAATACAAAATTTGTTTTTGTATGATTTTTTATTAACTTTGCGCCCATATTACAAAAGAATTATGGCAACAAAATTATTAACACCTGATTATATTTTTGAATCTAGTTGGGAAGTTTGCAATAAGGTCGGAGGTATATATACAGTTCTTTCAACAAGAGCAAAAACCCTACAGAATCTTCTGAAAGACAAAATTATTTTTATCGGTCCTGATGTTTTTATTAACGATAATCCTTATTTCATAGAAGACAACAAACTGTTTTCTGAATGGCATGAACAAGCCAACAAAGAAGGTCTTGTTATTAAAATTGGAAGATGGAATATACCAGGACTACCTATTGCAATATTGGTAAACTTCAATCAATATTATAAAGATAAAAACAATATTTATACATGGACATGGGAACATTTTCAGGTAGACAGTCTACATGCCTATGGCGATTATGACGAAGCGTCTATGTTCTCATATGCAGCAGCCAAGGTAGTTGAAAGTTTCTATAATTTTTATCTTGACGATTCTCAAAAGGTCATATATCATGCAAATGAATGGATGACCGGGTTAGGACTTCTGTACTTAAGCTACAAGATACCACAAATTGCAACAATATTCACCACTCATGCCACGAGTATAGGAAGAAGTATTGCAGGAAACAATAAGCCGTTATATGATTATTTGTTCGCCTATAATGGTGATCAAATGGCTAACGAGCTTAACATGCAAAGCAAACATTCAATTGAGAAACAAACTGCTAAATACACAGACTGCTTTACTACTGTAAGTGAAATTACAGCAAATGAATGTAAAGAACTTCTGGATAAGCCTGTAGACGTTATCTTGCCAAATGGCTTTGAGAATGATTTTGTACCCAAAGGCGCAGAGTTTACCAGAAAAAGAAATATTGCCCGCAAACATGTTCTAAACATTGCGAATGCGTTACTCGGAACAGACTTAGACGACGACACACTCATTGTATCAACTAGTGGACGATATGAGTTCAGGAACAAAGGAGTTGATGTATACATAGAAGCAATGAACAGGCTGCTTAGAGATAACCGTCTGAACAAAAAAATACTTGCATTCATCGAAGTTCCAGGATGGGTTGGTGAACCTCGCGAAGACTTAAAAGAACGTATTAAGTCACAAAAGAAATACAACGAGCCATTACCAGTACCAATGATAACACACTGGCTTCAAAATATGAGTCAGGACAATGTATTAGGAATGTTGAAATTCTTAGACATGCAAAACAGGTATGACGACAAAGTAAAATTGATATTCCTGCCTTGTTATCTTAATGGCAACGATGGTATCTTCAACATGAAATATTACGACCTCGTATTAGGAAACGACCTTTGCGTTTATCCTTCATACTACGAACCCTGGGGATATACTCCATTGGAGGCAATTGCATTTAAGGTTCCATGCATAACATCTGATTTAGCAGGCTTTGGACTTTGGGCAAATGCCGAATTTGGAAGATATGGAGAAATTACTGACGGCGTAAAAGTTATTCACCGTACAGATTACAATTATTCTGAAGTTGCTGATAAGATAAAAGATACAATTGTAGAATTCTCCAATATGTCCGACAGCGAGATTAAGAAAGCCAGAAACAATGCAGAAAAGCTGTCTAAAAAAGCATTATGGAGCAATTTTATAAAATACTATTACCAAGCATATGACTTTGCGCTCAGACGAGCAGAAGCAAGAAAGCATTAAATCAATTTGTAAATTACATAAATTAAATAAACAATGAAAATTAAAGCAGAATATGTCAACGCTCCACAATGGAGAGAACTGACTGTAAAATCAAGATTACCTGAACAATTAAAGTGTTTAGATGAACTTGCTCATAACATGTGGTGGGCATGGAACTACGAAGCAAGAGATTTATGGCGTAGCTTAGATGAAAAATTGTACGAAGAAGTTGGTCATAATCCTGTTTTATTGCTCGAACGTCTTAGCTATGACAGAAAAGAAGAAATTGTCAAGGATAAGACAATAATGAAAAAAGTTAAGGACGTATATTCACTGTTCCGTAAATATATGGACGTTAAACCAAATACAAAACGTCCTTCTGTTGCATATTTCAGCATGGAGTATGGTCTTAACCAAGTTCTTAAGATATATTCAGGTGGTCTAGGAATGCTAGCCGGTGATTATCTGAAAGAAGCATCTGACAGCAATGTTGATATGTGTGCCGTAGGATTCCTTTATCGCTATGGATATTTCAAGCAGTCCCTCAGCATGGACGGACAGCAGATTGCAAACTACGAAGCTCAAAACTTCAACTCACTTCCTATTGTTCGCCAACTTGATGCCGAAGGCAATCCCTTGGTTGTAGATGTTCCATATATGAACTATCAGGTTCATGCTTATGTATGGAGAGTTAATGTTGGTAGAATTCCGCTTTACCTACTTGACACAGATAACGAAATGAACTCTGATTTTGACAAACCAATAACCCACTCTCTTTATGGTGGTGACTGGGAGAACCGTCTGAAACAAGAGATTCTGTTAGGTATAGGAGGTATTTTAACTCTTAAAAAACTAGGTATAAAGAAACAAATATACCACTGCAACGAAGGACATGCAGCATTATGCAACCTTCAGCGTCTTTGTGACTATGTACAAAGCGGACTCTCTTTCAATCAGGCAATAGAGCTGGTTAGAGCCTCATCACTTTACACTGTTCATACTCCGGTTCCTGCCGGTCATGACTATTTTGACGAAGGCCTGTTTGGCAAATATATGGGCGGTTACCCCTCAATACTTGGCATCACATGGGATGAATTTATTGGCATGGGACGCACTAATCCTGATGACCACAACGAAAAATTCTGTATGTCAACATTCGCCTGCAACACTTGTCAGGAAGTGAATGGTGTAAGTAAGCTCCATGGATGGGTTAGCCAGAAGATGTTCTCAGGAATATGGAAAGGTTATTATCCAGAGGAAAACCACGTTGGTTACGTTACCAATGGTGTTCACTTCCCCACATGGGCAGCAACAGAATGGCGTAAGCTATATGCCAAATATTTTGACTCAGCTTTCATGTCAGACCAAAGCAATGAAAGCATATGGGATGCAATATACAAAGTTCCAGATAATGTCATTTGGGACACCCGCATGGTATTAAAGAAGAAACTTACAGATTATATTCGCGATAAATTCCGTGAAACATGGCTAAAGAATCAAGGAGATCCTTCAAGAGTTGTTTCTTTGCTTGAAAAGATCAATCCAAATGCCTTGATGATTGGTTTCTGCAGAAGATTTGCTACATATAAGCGTGCACACCTTCTGTTTACTGACCTCGACCGTTTGGCAAAAATTGTCAACAATCCAGAGCGTCCTGTTCAATTCCTGTTCTCAGGAAAAGCCCATCCTGCAGATGGCGCAGGCCAAGGTCTTATAAAGAAGATTTTCGAAATTAGCCAACGTCCTGAATTCTTAGGAAAAATTATCTTCCTCGAGGATTATGACATGCAGCTTGCACGCCGCCTGGTTTCAGGTGTTGATATATGGATGAACACACCGACACGTCCTCTTGAAGCATCTGGTACATCTGGTGAAAAAGCTGAAATGAACGGTGTTGTCAATTTGTCTGTTTTGGACGGCTGGTGGCTCGAAGGATATCGTGAAGGAGCCGGCTGGGCACTTACTGAGAAACGTACATACAAGAATCAAGGCTACCAAGACCAGCTTGATGCTGCAACAATCTACGGATTATTGGAAAATGAAATCATACCTTTATACTATAACAAGAATGAAAACGGATATAGTGAAGGTTGGATTAAAGTGATAAAGAACTCTATCGCAAAAATTGCTCCTCATTATACAATGAAGAGACAATTGGATGATTATTACGAAAAGTTCTATACAAAAGAAGCTATCCGTTTCGAGAAACTTGCAGCAAATGATAATCGTTTAGCAAAAGACATTGCACAATGGAAAGAAAGCGTAGCTGAACGTTGGGACTCAATACATGTTGTATCAAAAGAATCTATGTTCCCCAACACTGGTTTAGAAACAGGAGTTACATACAAAATTAGATACGTAATTGACGAACAGGGCTTAAATGACGCAATAGGACTTGAATTTGTTTCATTAACTGTTGACAATAATGGCGAAGACCGTATTTCAAATGTATTCCCATTCAAGTTAATCGGACATGAAGGTAACCTTTACACATTTGAAGCTACAGTAGAGGCATCAGAAGCAGGCACATACAAGACTGCTGTCAGAATGTATCCAAAGAATTCTGCCCTGCCTCACCGTCAAGACTTCTGTTATGTAAAATGGCTTGATTAATAATCATTTGCCTATAAGCGACATTATGTAATTTTTATTACATATATAACTAAAGATAAATCTCCTTAACTAATGACATTTTTTGTCAATAGTTAAGGAGATTATTTATTATACTTTGTCCAAGTTCCACATCAAATAATCCATTTAATCATCCCTAAAAATTCTTACGAGACATCATCTTGGACAGCATCTCTTATATTTTTTGAAGCATGCAACAAAGAGCTTTCATGGCTCTTTTGAAGTTATAGGCTGCAGCCGCCATAAGCACGTTTACAATATCTCCCACCACACCCTTATAAAAGTTACGGTCTAATCGTTAATCTGATTACTGAATACCAACAGATAATGATGGTTTTAAGGGACAACTAAATAAAAAATGTGCTTTATTTAAAAGCACAAGCAAAAAGACATATAAAATTTCTAAATTATTAACCTATCGTTCACCTGTAATGAACAGACCTGTTTCGCATCATAGATGCCCCCTTATTTGTGACTGTAAATACACTACTATTATTTATAAATCAAATCATATGGATTTATTTCATTTTGAAATTTATAAAATCATCCTAGAAATTTAGAATAAAACAAGAAAGATGTTCACGACTTTTGCCTTGATTATTAATCATAATTGACATATAGAATAATAAGCTGTTTTTATCCAAATAAAAAGCCCTACATTCATATCACTACGAATGTAAGGGCAACAACCTTAAAACAACCTATCGAATGTATTAATTAACCATTATCATGCTAACATTTTGCTCATATACTTTCTAATAACCTTACGAGCACTACCTAACTTATTTTCGACACTCTTATAATTCATATTTAATGTTTTAGATATCTCAGAAACAGCCAAATCGTCGTATATATTCATCTTGTAAATCTTTCGTTGATTTTCATTTAGTTTCTGAATTCCGCAATCAAGTATTTCGATAATTTCCTCAAATGAATAATTTGGAAAGTCATCACAAGAGTCCTTTTTAGTTTTAGACACAACATAACAAGAATAATCATCCACTGATTTTTTATGCCTATAATAATCGTATATAAGATTGCGCGTTATAGTATAGACCAAATTTGAAAGACTCTCTTCTGTCAAAATTTTATCTATTGACAATAACTTAATAAATACATTTTGAACAATATCATCGGCGTATTCTGTTTCTTTAATTCTGCTTACAACGAATGCACGCAAATCATTAAAATGCTCTGCATAATACTTGCCAATTGTAGTAAATTTAGTTTCGAGTTTTTCCATAGCTGTAAATTAGCTTTATATATGCAAAGATACTTCATTTCCTACGACACAAAAAATGAATCAATCTATTTATTCCTGCCGTATACAAATTCAAATTGTTTTGAAACATCTAAAAAAGTTATAGCCAACAGCATTTACAAAAAGCAGAATCTCCAGCAATAAAACACAACCATCTGAATCTGACAATCAATTAATTATCAATAATATTTTATTAAAACAAGAGCCTTAATCATTACTTATATCTAATTTTAGAATGTCAGGCAGATATTATTACGAATAACAAAAGCAATAAAGATCTCCCGCACTTAATTAATAACAATAAAAGTAAGCGACAATTATGGCACAGTATTTGCAAGTTGATTTGACGATTACTTATTACAAAAATACATTTAAAATACATATAGCTATGCAAAAAGGAAATATTGGGGTTACAACAGAAAACATTTTCCCCGTCATCAAAAAATTCTTGTATTCAGACCATGAAATATTCCTTCGTGAAATGGTAAGCAATGCTGTAGATGCAACACAGAAAATAAAAACACTTGCTGATAAAGGAATATTCAAAGGTGAACTTGGCGATTTGACGGTACGTGTTACTCTCGACGAGAAAAACAACACACTTACAATCAGCGATCGAGGCATCGGTATGACAGAAGAGGAGATTGACAAATATATTAACCAAATTGCATTTTCAGGTGTTAATGATTTCCTTAATAAATATAAAGACAATGCCAATGCGATAATCGGACATTTTGGACTTGGTTTCTATAGTTCGTTTATGGTCAGCAACAAGGTGGAAATCATAACAAAGAGCTACAAAGACGGAGCAAAAGCGGTTAAATGGAGCTGTGACGGCAGTCCGGCATACGAAATAGACGATGCAGAAAAAGCAGACAGAGGTTCGGATATAATACTTCATATTGACGATGACTGTAAAGAATTTTTGGAAAAGGCACGAATACAGTCTCTGTTAAACAAATATTGCAAATTTATGCCCGTTCCTGTAGCTTTTGGCAAAAAGACAGAATGGAAAGACGGAAAACAAGTTGAAACAGAAGAAGACAATATAATAAACAGTGTAGAGCCGTTATGGACAAAAACTCCAAGTACGCTTAAGGACGAGGATTACAAAAAGTTCTACAACGAACTCTATCCTATGCAGGATGAACCTCTGTTCTGGATACATCTTAATGTAGACTATCCATTCAACCTAACAGGTATATTATATTTCCCACGCATCAAGTCTAATATTGAACTTCAGCGCAATAAAATACAACTATACTGCAATCAGGTATTCGTAACAGATCAAGTTGAAGGCATAGTTCCAGAATTCCTTACACTATTACACGGAGTAATTGATTCTCCGGATATACCTCTGAACGTAAGTCGAAGCTATCTGCAAAGTGACAGAGACGTAAAGAAGATCTCTACATACATTACTAAAAAAGTTGCAGACAGACTCAACAGCATATTCAAAGAAAACCGCAAAGATTATGAAAGCAAATGGGATGACCTGAAGCTTTTCATAAATTACGGTATGCTGTCTCAAGAGGATTTCTATGATAGGGCTAAGGACTTTGCACTGTTGAAAGATGTTGAAGGCAAATATTTCACATTTGACGAATACAAACAATTAATAAAAGACAATCAGACAGACAAAGACGGACAGCTTATTTATCTTTATGCAAACAATAAAGAAGAAGAATATTCTTACATTGAAGCTGCAAAAAATAAGGGATATAGTGTATTGTTGCTTGACGGACAGCTCGATGTTCCTGTTGTTTCAATGCTTGAGCAAAAATTTGAGAAGAGCAGATTCATGCGCGTAGACAGCGACATTATAGACCGTCTTATTGTCAAAGATGATGTCAAGAAGACAGAACTTGACAGCGATCAAGCCGACAATCTGTCAGCAGCATTCCGTTCACAGATGCCTAAAATTAACAAAGTTGAATTCAATATTGAAGTTCAAGCCCTGGGAGAGAATGGCATGCCTGTAATGATCACTCAAAGTGAGTATATGCGCAGAATGAAAGACATAAGCCGTTTCCAAAGCGGAATGAGTTTCTATGCTCAGATGCCAGACAGCTATAGTCTTGTTCTGAACAGCGATCATAAGCTCATAAAAAATATTCTTGATGATGAAACCAGCAAATGCAGTGATGCTCTTAACCCTGTAATCAGCGAAATAAAGGGTCAACAAGCACGCCTTGCAGCTCTACATCAGAATCAAAGCAAGAAAAAGCCGGAAGAAATTACTCAAGAAGAAAAGGATGATCTTGCAAATACAGAAAAAGCATTAAACGAACAACGTGAGAAAAAGAACCAAATCATCTCAGAATACGCTAAAGATAACAAAATTGTACATCAGCTAATAGACTTGGCTCTGCTTCAGAACGGCATGCTAAAAGGATCATCCCTCGATGCATTTATTAAACGTTCTGTTTCTTTAATAAAATAAGAAACAGCGTTGTAACACTTTGCAACATAAAATCAATTAACTCAGCTTATAAAAAAAATACACCCAAGCATTTGAGTTTTAACTCAAGCTTGGGTGTATTTTATTTTTGTTTTATCAAGAATAGATCTTCATCTTCAGCAATCATTTTTCCTAATCTTGTGTTTAAGCTAATTAATTTGACTGTTTTTCACATAATAAACCACTGAGTTTTACATCAAAAATCATTGACTTTTACCTTAAAAGTCTATTAGTTTCAAATCGAATAAATATACAGCGTTATTTATCAAAATCAAACATCCAGCACCGCACACGACATAATTTATCATGAAATGCAGATAAAAACTATCAATTACGTTCCATGTATATTACAAAATAAATTATTACATAAAATATTCAGATAAGACGCTATCAACCATCATATAAAAATCTAACACTTGCAATATCCGAAACAATACCAGTTATTCACCAAACATTTTAAGATATAGATGTATTTCGTTATACGTAACATCCGGTCCGACACCTGAATATATATCACTTACGGACCTATTATTTGGATTATTAATAATAAAAGTCTTTATAGCTTTTATATGCTCCTCAGGTACAAGACGATCCATCTCAAGTTCACCAGCCTCAACATAACGGGCAATATGTCCAAATACAGTGCCATAAACAAGTCCTCTTTCTTTAGCAATCTGCTCTATTGTCATACCAGAAGAAAACATGTCATAGCTAATTTTATAAGTTGGTATCTTCGGCTCTTTCACTGTCTTTGGTTTTCTTGCCTTTACTATTTTCTTTCCACCATCATCAATACTCAATAATATCTTCGATTTTATCCGGAGATAATTTGGTATTGAAAATTCAACATTATTGTCTTCAGCATGTATGAAAAGCTGTTTTTTTAGTTCTATATCCCTGAAAAAGACACTATATCTGTCATCAAACTGTTTTTTAACAGCCTTATTCTCAATCTCAACTTTTGTTTTGTTGCACAACAAGGTGAAAACCTTCATCTCTTCAGAGAAATACGCTGCAGCTTTATGTATCCTCGTCTGAATATCAGGGCTGCTTATATCAGGATTTGCATGCAACATTCTTGTATATTGTATTTTAAAGCGATATGACACATCAATAATGCTCTCAAACGACAGCCCTATACGTTTATATTCAGCCAAGAGTTTCGGATATTTTTTATACAAATGCTCATCAAGCGTTCTCAACAACATATCAAACGAAGACTTCAATGACGAAAAATCGAACAATTCGTCCAACAACTGTATAACATAAGAATTATGCAAAGCAGATAATGTTTCTGCAGACGGAACACGCTTATCGATAGTGTTAATATATGCATCCAAAGTACTGTCACTGATTATGGCATCACGTTGTAAAGGGGCACTCAACACCATTCCGTCAAGAGTTCTGCAGCGACTTAATGCGACATATGCCTGTCCGTGTGCAAACGAATGTGAAACATCTATTATAGCATGATCAAAAGTCAGTCCCTGGCTTTTATGTATTGTTATAGCCCATGCAAGGCGTAAAGGATACTGTCTGAAAATACCTTCTACTGTTTCTGTTATTTCTTTTGTAGTTTCATCTATAGTATACTTGGCATTTGCCCACTCTGATTTTTCAAGATTGAAACTTTCCCCTCCATTCTTATTTCTGACAATAATAGCACTTTCATCCAATGACACCACTTCGCCAATCATGCCGTTAAAGAAACGTTTCTCAGGGTCATTTTTAATAAACATAACCTGCGCTCCCTGTTTTAGCACCAAATTAACATCGGCTGGATATGAAGTTTCAGGAAAATCCCCCTCAATCTCAGCCTTAAATTCATATTCACGCGAAGGCAACAATGACAGTTCTCTGTCATTTATCATATGTGCCGGATTGTTATGTGTCGTCAAACGAATATAATCGCTGTCTTTCTCTGGAATAAAATCAGGAATATAACGTCTGTTTAAAGCTGACAATGTTTCATTTGTAGCACGATTCTCCCGTATCTGATTCAAGAGAGAGATAAACGTTTCATCTTGCTGTCTGTATACGGTATTAAGCTCAACAGTATGATACTCTGCAGCATTAAGAGCCTTGCTTGAAAAAAAGTAAGGTGTCGGATAATACTTGCTCAACATTGCCCATTCTTCATCTTTTATAACGGGAGCAAGCTGTTGCAGATCGCCAATCATCAGCAGTTGTACACCACCAAAAGGTTTTCCATGGTCACGGTATCGTCTCATTACGGAATCTATTGCATCAAGCAAATCTGCACGTACCATACTTATCTCATCAATAACAAGCAAGTCCATGGTTCGTATTATGTTACGCTTAACCTTACTGAAACGATAATACTTTTGATCTTCACCTCCAAAGGTAGCTCCAGGCACATAAGGAGACAGAGGAAGTTGAAAGAAGGAATGAATGGTTACTCCTCCTGCATTTATTGCAGCAATACCTGTAGGAGCGAGCACGACAAGCCGTTTAGTTGATTTGTTCTTTATTTCCTTGAGAAACGTTGTTTTACCTGTTCCAGCCTTACCGGTCAAAAAAAGATTTGCCCCGGTATTTTCTATTATATCCCAAGCCATTGCCTGCTCGGAAGCAGCATTCATCATAGTATACTAAAATAAAAACAGATAAGTTGTATTTAAAATATAAAATCGAAAAAGGCGCAGAAAAATCACCACGCCTCGCGATATTTTCCTTCTTCTTTATCTTTCAGCATGCTGAGATATGAATTGTATCTGCTTTCTGAAATATAATGCTCCTCAACAGCTTTTCTTACGGCACATCCCGGTTCATGAGTATGCGTACAATTATTGAAGCGACAATCTTTTGAAAACTTAAATATCTCTTTAAAATATCCACAGATTTCTTCTGGCTCCATATCAAATGTACCAAATCCCTTTATTCCGGGAGTATCAATAACCCATCCTCCGTAAGGAAGTGGAAGCATTTCACTGAATGTTGTAGTATGCATTCCTGTGTTATGAGCTTCACTAATTTCAGCTGTCCGTAAGTTTAATCCTGGTATCAGATGATTTAACAGGGTACTTTTACCTACACCGCTATTTCCACTAAAAAGCGTTATACGGTCTTTTAGCTCAGGGACAAGGCAAACCAGCGATTTGGCATCAAGAGCTGAAACAGCAAAACATGTATAACCTATTGTTTCATAAAGGTTTATCATTAAATTCTGATAGTTTAGTTCAGCTTCCGAAAGTATGTCGGTTTTATTGAATATTAAAGAAACAGGTATTCTGTAAGCTTCTGCTGATGCCAAAAACCTGTCAATAAATGTTGTGGATGTCTCCGGATAATTTACTGTAACAATCAGAAATGCCTGATCTATATTTGCTGCAATAATATGGCTCTGCTTAGAGAGATTTGGAGACTTTCTTATAATATAGTTTTTTCTTTCCTCAATATCTTTTATAAAAGCCGTACCTTCCTGATTGCAGATTATCTCAACACGGTCACCCACAGCAACCGGATTGGTGCTGCGGATGCCCTTTAGTCTAAAATTGCCTTTAATTTTACATTCTACAGTGTGTCCTTCGTCGGTTTTAACCGAATACCAACTACCTGTATTTTTTATTACAAGTCCTCTCACTGCTGTTATACTGTCATTATTTCCTTATTCTTTGCAGCAAGCAAATCATCGATTTTCTTGATATACTTATCATGAAGTTTCTGCAATTCAGCCTCTGCATCTTTTTCATTATCCTCTGAAAGGCCGTCTTTTATAGCTTTTTTAAGTTTGTCTTTTACATCAGCACGCACATTACGCACCTCAACCTTAGCCTTCTCTCCAATCTTGTTGCATTGTTTAGCGAGTTCCTTACGACGCTCCTCTGTGGGCTGCGGTATGCCAAGTCTTATTATCTCGCCATTGTTTTCAGGAGTTATGCCAACATCTGAGTCCATAATGGCTTTCTCAATATCCCTAATCATTTTTTTATCCCATGGGCGTATGGCTATTGTCCGCGCATCAGGTGTTGACACATTAGCAACTTGATTCAAAGGAACCATCGATCCATATGAATCTACTCTTATACCATCAAGAATGGCAACATTTGCACGTCCGGCACGTACACGAGAGAGCTGCTCATCTAAAAACATAGCAGCCATTTCCATTCTCTCTTCGCTTTCGCTTAAAGTTGTCTTTACGTCTAACATATATAATTATATTTTGTTACATAAATATTTTCAAATCAAGCTCCAAAACACATCACTACAGATATTGTCTTTTTTGCTATTTATTGATATTTCTATTCATCTGCTCATGAACCATATTTGTGAGGTCAACAAACTGCTGTATTGAAAGTTGCTCAGGTCTCTTTGTCATTATATCCTGTTCAAAAAAGCTGTCATCAGGCATTCTGTCAAACAATTGTTTTAATGATACACGAAGCATCTTCCTCCGTTGGTTAAAAACAGCCTTTACAACACGCCTGAACATATGCCAATCACACCCCAAATCATTAACATTGTTACGAGTTATACGAATAACTGCACTTTTAACTTTTGGCGGTGGATTGAATACGTTTTCATCAACTGTGAACAAATACTCAACATCGTACCAGGCCTGAATAAGCACACTTAGTATTCCATACGCTTTTGTTCCAGGTTCGGAAGCCATACGCTGAGCCACTTCACGTTGAATCATTCCGGTACAACATGGTATCAAATCTTTATTATCCAACATCTTAAAAAAGATTTGTGAAGATATGTCATAAGGATAGTTTCCCGTAAGAACAAACTTCCGTCCGTTGAATACTGTATTCAGATCCATTTTAAGGAAATCATCCTCAATAATGTTTTCTCTTAAATCCGGATATTTTTCATTAAGATAATTAACAGATTCAGAATCTATTTCAACAACCTTTACATCTCTGTTTTTTTGAACAAGATACTGAGTCAATACACCCATACCGGGACCTACCTCCAAAATTGGAATATCAGGGCATGCATCTACGGTATCGGCTATTGCATTGGCAATATTAAGATCCGTCAGAAAATGCTGTCCTAAATTTTTCTTTGGCCGTACTGTTCTCATATCTTATTTTTTGTTTTTGCAAAAATAAATAAATATTTTGCAAAACAGACACATTGACATGGAAAAAATAATATTATCTGAAAATAATATGACAAAAATAAGTTACATTGTTACTTTTTCCCGTCTTAAATTTAAAACACATTTATAACAAACGATTAACTAATTTAAAATCAAATCCAATGAAAACATTAAACAAATACCATGGAGTTGTAGTGCCAATGGTCACACCTATTACAAAGAATAACGAAATTGATATTGATGCCGTAAAACGAATTATAAATAATTTTGCTCAATATAATGTATCTGCATTGATAATGGGAACAACAGGAGAAGGTAATTCTGTTTCAGTTGAAAGTGGCGTTAAAATGATAAAAGCTGCATCGGAGGCAGCCGCAGGAAAAATAACAATATACGCCGGACTTGCCGGGAATTGTATTTCAGAACAATATGATGCAGCTGTAAAGTTTATTGAAGCAGGTGCAGATGTCATTGCAGCCACACTGCCATGCTACTATTCATTAACACCGAAACAAATGTATGAATACTACAAGAATCTTGCAGACACGCTTACTGTTCCTTTAATGCTATACAACATAACTATAACGACCCACATGAGCATACCACTTGACGTTATTGAAAAACTAAGCCATCATCCCAACATTGTTGGATTAAAAGACTCTGAAAACAACATTCAACGCATGGAAGAGGCGTTAACACTATTCTCTGACCGCGAAGATTTTGCATACTTCTGTGGATGCGCAGCTAATTCTGCAAAAGCTCTGTCACTAGGAGCAGACGGCATTGTGCCAAGCGTAGGTAATTATTTGCCTAAGATATATAATGACTTGTTTGAAGCCGGAATAAGCGGAAACACAGAAATTGCAAATGATCTACAAGCTAAAACAATTGAAATTGGAAAAATAAATACCGACAATCTTACACTTGGCGAATCCCTTGCAGGTTTAAAAGTTATAATGAAGATGTATGGACTTTGTGAGACATATATGCTACCTCCCCTTACAGAGCTTGAAGAAGAAACTGTAATTAACATTCAAAATAAAGTCAGGGATATCATTAATAAATATAAATAACATGTAATACTAACCTTAAAAAACATACCATGAATTACGAAGGTCTACACTGGATTGACACAACAATCGTGATCGCATCCGTATTGCTTGCCATAGGTGTTGGCATTTATTTTGCAAAAAGACAAAACTCAACAGAAGCTTATTTTGCTGCAAGCGGCAACATACCTGCATGGGCTGTCGGTATGTCTATGTTTGCGACAATCATAAGTAGTGTAACATTTTTAGCATACCCAGGAAGCGCATATTCAGGAAATTGGATTTTATTAGTACAAGGTCTGATGGTTCCATTGGTTTTACTTGGGGTAATAGGCTTTATCGTTCCATTATACAGAAGAGTAATAAAACTTAGCACATACGAATACTTTGAAAGACGTTTTGGAGCATTTGCACGATTCTATAGTTCTATAGCATTTGTGTTGGAACATTTTTCTAAAATGGGAACCATACTATATCTACTAGCCATGGCCATGGTTGCTTTTTCTGGCGGAATAAATATCACTTGGTTTATCATTAGTATTGGTATTGCAGTTATTATTCTTACATACTTCGGCGGCATGGAAGCTATAATATGGATGGACGTCATCCAAGGATTTCTCCTTATCATTGGCGGAATAATGGCTATTGTCATTTTATTCCATCTAACAGAGGGAGGGGCTTCCGCGATATTAAATATAGCTGCAGAACATCACAAAATTGATTTCGGTCCATATGCTTGGGATTTCACACAATTGACATTTATTGTAATGGTGTTTAATGGCATTTTCTATGCCATACAGAAATATGGTACAGACCAAAGTATTGTACAGCGATATCTTACTGCAAGAACTGATAAAAGCGCAAAAAAAGCGTCATATCTGGGAATTATGCTAAGTGTACCGACATGGGCTTTATTTATGTTCGTTGGCACATGTTTATTTGCATATTATCAGATAAATGCAGGCGATTTACCGTCAGGTATTAAGAGTGATGAAATTTTCCCATATTTTATTGCGACAGAAATGCCAATCGGAATAACCGGACTTATAATCTCCGCATTGATTGCAGGAGCGATATCTAGTTTGGATGCAGATGTTAATTGCATATCAGCTGTAGTTGTAGAAGATTACTATACACGTTTTCGCCCAAAAGCAACAGACAAGCAAAAATTACTTGTCGGACGCATATCTGTAATTGCAATAGGCATAGGAGCTATCCTAATTGCATTATTATATGTAGCCTGGGGAGGTGAAGGCGTTTTAGGTACATTATTCGGGCTTTATGCAATATTGTCTGCAGGCATCGTCGGCATATTTCTACTAGGTCTGTTCAGTCGCAGAGCAAATTGGCAAGGATTATACATAGGTATTGCGGCTGCAATCTTATTCACAGCATATGCAGTATTAACGACAACAAAATTTGGCAGCGATCCTGATGCTGGAATAATTTTAGATCTTGAAGATTGGAATTTCAGACATCACACTTATATGCTCGGCGTATATAGTCACCTTATTGTATTGGTCGTTGGGTATATTGCGAGTCTATTTTTCAAGACACCTCTTGCTGATAAGGAGCTGACAATATATGGTTACCTTGAAGAAAAGAAAAATAAAAAATAACATATTACATATATGAAAGAAATTACATTACTTCAACCACAAAAGATTGTGTTTGGAACAAATTGTATAGACAAATTTGTGAACGACTATTTAAAACTTGGTCTTAACCGTCTATTCATTATAACCATGCCAGTAATTAGGCCTTTGATTTCCAATATGGTTGAAAGACTTAATAAAAACGGCATACATATTGAGTTTTACGAAAAGATATGCAATGAGCCATCTATAACAGACTTTGATGTTCTAATGGCAGAAGCAAAAAAATTCGGTGCAGACAGTTTTCTTGGCATCGGCGGTGGAAGCATTCTTGATATAACTAAGCTTGTTGCCACATTGATTGACAGCAATCAAAAAATTGAAGATTTATTCGGCATTGATCTTATTAACCATAAAGGGAAATGGTTTGCGTGTATGCCGACTACAGCCGGTACGGGTAGCGAAGTATCACCCAACGCAATATTACTTGATGAAAAAGACTCTTTGAAAAAAGGTGTTGTAAGTCCATATTTAATAGCAGATGCGGCATACATTGACCCCAAACTGACATGGAGTGTACCTGCCAAAATAACAGCAGAAACAGGTATGGATGCCTTAACTCATTGCATTGAAGCATATACAAACAAGTTTGCACATCCTATAGTTGACATGTATGCACTTCAAGGCATTAAATTAATCGCAAGCAACATATTTAAAGCTGTAACAGACGGGAATAACGTTGAAGCACGTGAGGCAATGGCATTAGGAAGTATGTATGGTGGTTTATGCCTTGGACCTGTTAATACAGCTGCTGTTCATGCCTTATCATATCCACTTGGAGGAGAGTTTCATATATCACATGGATTGTCAAATGCAATATTGCTACCTTCTGTCATGAAGTTTAATTACACCGCGAATCCTAAAAAGTATGCAGATATAGCAATTGCATTTGGTGCAAAACGTGGAACAACAGATGAAGAGACGGCTCTAAATGGAGTTGATTATATAACAAACCTTTCAATAAAATGTGGAATACCTACAACACTTACAGAAATTGGCATTCCGCAAGAAGCAGTAAGCCGTATGGCAAAAGCAGCAATGAAAGTACAAAGGTTACTAAAGAATAATCCACGTGAAGTTACAGAAACAGACGCATGTGATATTTACAACAATCTATACAAATAAAACAAGACCATGGATACGAACAAAAAGCCAATATTAGCATTAACAATGGGCGATCCTGCTGGTATTGGTCCTGAAATAATAATAAAATCTCTTGCTTTTAAAGAGACCTATAATAAATGTAATCCTGTTGTTATTGGTGACGCGTCAATAATGGAATATGCAGTCAAACAATGCAATATATCTTTATCTATTAATGCTATTGATGATATAAAAGACGCAATATTTACCTATGGGACAATAGACGTATATGATTTAAAATGTATCAATATGGATACATTCAAACAGGGCAAGGTAGATGCTCAATGCGGCAATGCGGCATTTTTTGCGGTAAAAAAGGCCATTGAACTGGCTATGGCTAATATCGTCGACGGCACTGTAACAGCTCCACTAAATAAAGAATCCCTAAATATGGCAGGACACCATTTTGACGGTCACACAGAAATATATGCCCATTTTACGAATACAAAGAAATATGCCATGCTGCTTGCTGATGAATTTATGCGTGTAATTCATGTTTCAACACATGTACCACTTCGAAAAGCATGTGACTTAGTGAAAAAACAACGCATAATTGATGTCACCGAACTAATATATAATGCATGTCAACAATTTGGCATTTCACATCCCCAAATAGGCATTGCCGGTCTTAATCCTCACGCTAGTGACAATGGACTTTTCGGTGATGAAGAAAGGAATGAAATCATACCTGCTATAGAAGAACTGCGTTTAAAAGGATATGATGTAGAAGGTCCGATTCCACCAGATACATTATTTGCAAAAGCAAAATGTGGAAAATACGACGGATGCGTGGCCATGTACCACGACCAAGGGCATATTCCGTTTAAGGTCGTAGGTTTCAATTGGAATAGAGAAACAGGCCAAATGGAAAGTGCAAAAGGAGTCAACATTACATTAGGATTACCAATAATACGTGTTTCCGTAGACCATGGAACAGCGTTCGACGTTGCTGGCAAAAATATAGCAAGCCCTGATGCAATGATGCTTTCAATAGATTATGCATCACGCATGGCAATGGAAAGAATAAATAATCAGAAATAAATTTTTCAACATGATTGTTGTCATTTCAGACGATATTACAGGTGCAGCAGAACTTGGAGGTATTGCATTAAGATATGGATTAAATACAATAATTACAACAGATATCACCAATGTTCTGCCGCATTCAGATATACTTATTATTGCTACTGATACCCGTTCTGATACTGAGTCTGGCTCTGTGAGAGCTATCAAACATTTAATGTGTAAATTGAAAGATAAAGCTATTACAATATACAAAAAGACAGATTCAGTTCTACGTGGCCATATTATAGCAGAAATTAAAACGATAATCTCATATTCCTATTATAGGAACGCATTATTGTTACCTCAAAATCCGTCTAAGGGGAGAATTATTAAAGACGGTATCTATTACATCTATAAGAATAAATTAGATAAAACCGAATTCAGGAATGACCCGGAATATCCAATATTATCATCAAACGTTAATACATTATTAAATAATTCAGCCAAAATCCTCAATATAGACGATATTACTTTATCTGATAATAATATTTACATTGCAAATGCCCAAAATGAAAACGACATCATTATACAATTATCCAAAGCGCATAAACACACATTACTTTCCGGTGGAGCAGATTTCTTTAACTGCATAATAAAGAAAGAATTTAATGTTTATCCGTTAAGAAAAGAAGTTGCCAAGATTCCAAATGCGAATCGCATTATAATTGTATGCGGAAGTACACAAAGTAATTCTCTTGTCAATGAACCTTATATAACAGAGCACAACGGATATGAAGCAGTAATGCCTGATGATGTATTTAACGGACATGGAATAAATAAATGGATTATTAAGCTAAAAAAGTTATATGATAAACATGAAACAATGATTCTCAATGTTGGGAAAAGAGAAAATCGAGGAAAAGAATATGCAGTCAGACTTAAACGTATCATGGCTGAAGCCACAAGAACTCTCGTTAAAATACATCAACCGGACATACTCATCATAGAAGGAGGAGCTACTGCATATTCAATAATTCAAAGTTTGAAGTGGTACAATCTGGAATTTAAGACAGAATACTCTCCTGGTATAGTGAGTATGCTTTATGATAAAACCGAAATAATATTAAAACCTGGCAGTTACTCTTGGAATGACATATTTAAATCCAACAAATAGTAGCAAATTAAAATCTATGATATGCATTGTAATTCTTCTATAATCTTTTCTAAAGCCCTGATACGATTTCATTTTCAAAAGAAGACAAACATAACCGCAAAATAAAGTTGCATAACAAAAATATAAATCGGCCATAATGAGGCTGACATTTTTATTCCAACATAAAGACTTTTATAAACTTGATACAAATCACCAAGCTTACCACATGAAATTCCATATGACAAAGAAAGAACTATAACAATAAATGCAAATAAAGGAACTGCGCCGGCCGTAAAAGCGCTAGGGCACAATTCGCCTGTAACTCCTAATAGAACCGCATGTGGAACAAATGTCAGAGAAATTATGACAATACAAAATACGATAAAAAATATAGCAGAAATAATTAATGCATGTTTCTCTCTATATGTGATGGGCCTCCCCCTATAAACACATAAAATAGCATCACAAAAACCACTATACCTAAATGTGCCCCATGCAATTGAGCACAAGACTAACCACACTAATAGTGGAGATGCCAAACAATAAGCAAAACCACCCATAAACTGACGCACCCCTTCTTCACTTATCATTGACCTTATTGGTAATGATGGATTAACAGAACTGACAATCCACGAAAATACTATCACACAAATAAACATTAACAACAATGTCAATGCGGATAAAGCCAATACTTGTTTACGATGCATCATTTAATTAATTCATTAATTATAAATCATCTGGTATAATATTGTCCACGTCAAGGATATGAAGTTCAATCGCTCTGGTTACCAATCTTGTCGCATTTATTCCAATACCCCCATTACCATCAGGGAATAGTCTGCGAATAAGTTCGTTCTGTCTTTTTTCCAGACTCTTAACACCAAAAGGCATACCACGCAATCCCGTTATCTGTTCTTTCGTATATCCTAATGCAAGATGTCTTAAAAAACGCTCATCATATTCATCAATCTCATAGTTTACCAACGCTTCTTGGCGCATTATTTGTTTACTTACGCTATCTTTAAAGCGTTTAACAATCTTTTCAAGTATTGGCTGATTGAAAACATACTTACGCCCTTTCATTACACTAGAGATATCGCCCCGCGTAAGAAGTTCACCACTTTTTAGTATAATTCCGTCACAGCCGGCATCAAGTGCGTCAACCCATAATTTCTCATTAAGAATTTCGCCAGTGAATATCAAGACTTTAACATCAGGATACAACTCTTTAGTTTGTCTACAAATCTCAACTCCAACCGTTGTTGAGCCGCCAAGTCCTAAATCAAGCAATACCAAATTTGGCAACTGCTGCTTAATCAAATGCCAATACGCAATTTCACTATCTGCAGTACCTATTATCTCTGCCTCAGGTATATCATTTCTTAATATACCTTCCGTTCCTTTTAATTCTAGAGGAACGTCTTCAACTATAATAACTTTAAAACTATTCATTTTAACTCTTAATTTAAGATGTTTTTATATTTGAACAAATATACCTAGCCAAAGTTATACGCAAAATCATCTTGTTCTCGCTTTCCTCGAAAATTGTAACAATACCACATCCATGAAGATTAGTCAGTTCACTATTTTCACGTATAATTTGTCTACATATCAAATATGGAATATTTTTTACTGATGGAACAAACAAATCAATATTAGTTTTCATCAAATCAGACGATAAACTACGGCAGATAACATCAAAAACTATATATTGATTATTCTTAGAGGAAATTATCACATCACCATTTACACATCCGCATTGAGTTTTCAAAATATCAAATAGATACTTTATCAATACGCTATCCCCTAACACGTATTCATCTATACCTATTATTTCTTTTAAAGAAACTGGTTTGCATTCATAAGATACTAAATCAACCTGCCGCTGTATCTGCTCACATAACAGAGTATACAATTCTTTATAATATGCAGTAACTTCAATTAAAGGTTGAATATTTTTATCCGCTTCATCAACAAGCTGTCTGATTCGAGAAGGATAATACATTGTTTCATGCTTCAACGCACTTAAACAATTATCTGTAACATTATTACATACATACAGTTTTTCATCCTCATATCTAGCCCGATTAAGTTCGTCTGAAAGATATTCTATATCAGCCTTCTTACGTTCATTCAAGTCAATCGAGTTATCCAAAACACTTTTTATCTGCCCTATCACTTTTTGTAACGAATGAGGATATCTTGAAACATCAACTTCTGAGATAGTTGAAATCTTTTGCGAAATAGATTTATCAGAAAAAAGAAGTTTATTAATATCATTAATTTTGTCTACACAAAAACGATAATATAAGACATGGCGATAATATAACAAATAATATAATCCCGCAGCAGAAATTAATAATATAATAAGAAATATGACTGCTATTACTTTATTTGTTTTCGAACGCTGCATTGTAAGACAATATTCAGCCAAACCTCTATCTGCAGACATTTCTTTAAATAGTTGAGTATAAATTTTATTATTATATACATACAAATCCCATTTATGTAATGCCAAAGAAGCGACTGCACATTCGTTACGAATATCTAGAATTACATCATAATCAGTTTTAATCCCCTTACGAAACCATATAATATCAGCAGGCAAATCCGTCTCTGTGCCTTTTAGCGATATCAAGTCTTTTCCTTGGTGATATGCCTGTTTATAAAATAAATTCAAATAGGAAATTGCAGACTCTGCATAGTTCAACGTTTTTTGATATGTTCCATTAATATTACTATAATATGCAGAATCAGCAAAATTACTTGCTTTTATTAAATATTCTGATTTTACTTTTAAAACAGTATTTGCTTTTATTTCTTTTACATCCTCTGCGTTAAGATTTATCGTCAGACTAAAGCTTATAAGAAATAAAAAGACACGTAGAATACCATACGGCAAGCGAAAATAAAATCTACTACCCTTTCCTATTTCGCTCTCTGCAAAAATACCACATACATTAAAAATCTGACTAGTCTTACGATACTTGTCAATAATACCTTTACAATTCATAAGACCAAAGCCATGTCCATTCTTTATTTTGTGTCCAAACAAGTTTTCCAACTTTTGCTTATCAATACCCTCACCTGTATCAGAAACAGATATTTCAACGTAATCAGTTTTTTCTTCTGCACTAATCACTACAGTTCCACCTGCTTTTGTAAATTTACGAGAATTATCTGAAAGTGTATTAAGCATGAACAAAGTCATTATTTTATCAGCCTTAACTACAGCTGAAGAAGACCGAACTTCTAGTTTTATACCTTTTAGTTGAAAAGAAGCTGTTGATTTTAGCAAGACATTAAAAACATCTTGTAACTTAAAGCTTTCAATATGCAAAGAAAGCTGACCTTGTTGAAGTTGAATCCAATGAGTAAGTACATCATTATATTCATTGATTTTATCAATCAATTCTTTAACATAACAATATCGTTCTCGCCTTATTTCATCTGATTCAACAGACATCTCTATCCGCTTTATCTCATTTATTATTCGATCAATATAAGGCAATACATTATTAACAAGAAAAACCTTAGAACGATTGTCCACGTTTCTCCTTTTAGCTTTTTCTACACTCAAACGACATAAATTCAATTGTTCTTCAACCTCTTCATAACTTTCATCAAGATTATTTAAATACTTACAATTCAACTTATTCCATTCCTGTAAAGGTTTTAACAAATCGTCAATATAAAATTTTTTATCTCGCTTTTTTCTTAAACTATTAAGAATAAAAAACAATGCAATAACAACACATATTAAACAGATTATGAATACTATAAGGACATTAAGTTGCATTGATGTTTTTTCCAATTGTTCAGCACGAGCTTCTAATTGCCGATCTTGTCGCGTTTCTTCTCGTAAATCAAGATATTTATTACGATAAATATCACTATTATTCTTATCATCAATCGCAGAATAGGCCAAACTCAATTGTTCACAGATACTAGCGACTAAATCAGGTGCTTGGTTTATCAAAGGCTCTGCCAATGCATTTTCCAAACAGATCAAAGAAGATGTATAATCACACACAGTCCAATAACAAAAAGCCAAAGTACGGTATGCTCCTGCAATTTGATATACATCTCCATAACTAACAAATAATGATAATGCTCTTTGTGCTAAATTTCCGGCCAACAAACTATCAGGCATATTATCAATATTAAGATAGTTTATTGCCAATTTATTATTTAAAGACAACCACGTTCGATTGTCTTTATCTATAAGATGTTCACTTAACGCTTGCAAAGAGTTTGCTTCCCAGTACTTGTATTTTCCTTTCTTAGCATACAAATAACATTTAAACAAATACTCGAATTCTTTTTGAGAAACATCATACTGTGTTTTTCCTTCTATCAATCCGCCGCTCCCTAATTGATATAAATAATTTATATATTGAGCTGTATCCTTATATATTTCAGTTATAGAGTCTATTTGCAATATGGCATGCTTAGCCTTATCAACAAGTCCCAAATAATAGTAATAAGTAGAACTAACTATCAGAAACTCTGATTCAGCATAATTAAGACGCCTTGACAAGCGTTCTGGTAAAGATTTTTTTTCTTCGTTTATTCGCTTTAATCTGGCTTGAGCACGTTCACGAAAATCGTAAAACTTTTTATTTTCTGATTCTCGCTGACACAATCTCATACGCTGAATATCAGCAATTAAAAGTTCTACTTGATTATCTGTAACATAAGTAACGCTATCAAGAAAATCATATGCATTTTCATAATTCATTTTTGAAATATGAAAAAAAGCCAAATTATTATATGCCTCTGCACATGCAGAAGAATTTCCTTTCGACAAACTTAATGCCTTATTGGCATAATAATAAGTTGAATCCAAGTCCTTGTAATGATATACATAAGATATATCATTCAACCTGTCAACTTCTGATTTTTCGTTTTCAAAAGAACAAGCTGAAAAAAATAAAAGGCTCAATATGTCAAGAAGGACAATCGAGCCTTTTAATACGTATTTATTATCCGCGAGCCTTGGCAATATACCCTAAAGCTTCTTTACACTTATCCGTAATAGCTTGCCAATTACCTGCAGCAATAACATCTTTCGGGAATAACTTAGAACCCATTCCCACACAGAACACGCCTGCTTTAATCCATGAATTAAGATTTTCCTCATCAGGAGAAACGCCACCGGTTACCATCAATTTAGACCAAGGCATAGGAGCCAACATTCCCTTAACCAATTTTGGTCCTAAAACGTCACCTGGGAATACTTTACATAAATCACAGCCTAATTCCTGAGCAAAACCTACTTCTGAAACACTTCCGCATCCAGGAGTATAAGGAACTAAGCGACGGTTACAAACCTTAGCAATTTCCGGATTAAACAACGGGCCAACTACAAAATTAGCACCAAGTTGGATATACAATGCTGCTGTTGCGGGATCAACAACAGAACCGACACCTAAAGCAAGTTCAGGACATTCAACGGCAGCAAACTTAACTACTTCGCCAAACACCTCGTGAGCAAAATCACCACGATTGGTGAATTCAAAAGCACGAACGCCTCCATCATAACATGCTTTTATAACTTTTTTTGCTATTTCTACATCTTTATGATAAAAGACTGGTACCATTCCAGTTGAACTTATCTTGTTCAATACCGCAATTTTATCAAATTTAGCCATTATATTCTATTTTTATTTTATAATAACACTTAAACAATATACGGAATACGGACTTTTGAAAGTTTTATTCCTTAAACACGCAAATTGTCAAAGATTTCTTAGTTTATAAATTTCAGATGTCCAAACATTACCCATGCCAGCATCAACGCTGAACACGACCAGAAGCGTCACCACCAGCAAGGTTTTCAACCTCCTCTGCTGACATCAAATTAAAGTCGCCCGGAATTGTATGTTTCAAGGCAGATGCTGCAACGGCGAACTCTAATGCCTTACCCTGATCTTCCGGATATGTCAACAATCCATGTATAAGACCACCGGCAAAAGAATCACCACCACCAACACGATCAATAATAGGCATTATATCATAATGCTTACTCTGGTAAAATTCTTTTCCATTATAAATCAATGCCTTCCAGCCATTATGGGTAGCAGATAAAGACTCACGAAGAGTTGAAACGACATACTTAAAGCCAAACTCTTCCATCATACCCTTGAATATGCCATAATATCCTTCAGCATCTGTTTTTCCACCTTCAACATCTGCATCCGGCTTAAAGCCTAAACATAACTGTGCATCCTCTTCGTTTCCGATACATACATCCACATACTTCATCAAAGGTTTCATTATACTCTGAGCCTTCTCTGATGTCCAAAGTTTTTTACGGAAATTAAGGTCCACACTAACAGTTACGCCATGACGTTTTGCAGCCTCACAAGCAAGACGTGTAAGTTCTGCAGCCTTGTCACTAATGGCCGGAGTAATTCCACTCCAATGGAACCACTGAGCTCCTTCCATTATCTTATCAAAGTCGAAATCTTCAGGATCAGCTTCAGCGATAGAACTGTGAGCACGGTCATATACAACCTTTGAAGGACGCATACTTGCACCTGTTTCAAGGAAATATATACCTAAACGATCACCACCACGCGCAATGAACTGTGTATTAACTCCGTATCTGCGTAATGCATTTAAGGCACACTGTCCTATTTCATGTTTAGGTAATTTCGTTACAAAATAAGCCTCATGACCATAATTCGCAGCACTAACAGCAACGTTTGCCTCGCCACCACCATACACAACATCAAAATTATCACATTGAACAAATCTCTTCTGACCGGGAGATGAAAGGCGAAGCATTATCTCGCCCAAGGTTACAACTTTAGCCATTTCTTTAATTTTTGAATGTTTATAGATTTATAATTTGTTTTTTCAGTTCACAAAATTAATATTTAAATTAAAACCAAACAAATAAAACAACAAAAAAATGTGTTTTTCACAAAAATCGCCTTTGTGTTTTCGCACGATTCAGTTTTTATTGCTATTTTTGCAGAAAATATTTCACTTTATCTTTGAAAGTGGATTTATATATGAGCGAAAAGATAAGAATTAAAGACATTGCCGAGAAATCAGGTGTATCAGTTGGAACCGTTGACAGAGTTTTACATAACCGTCCGAATGTATCCAAATCAGCAAGGGAAAAGGTTGAAGCTGTTTTAAAAAACATAAATTACCAACCGAATATGTATGCAAGTGCTCTTGCATACAACAAGTCATACACTTTTTATTGTATAATTCCTCAACATAAATCAGAAGCTTATTGGGAAGAAATTGAAGAGGGAGCAGCAAAAGCATGTGAAGCAAGACGTGATTTTCACATTGATGTGAAAATGATGTACTATAAAAGGTTTGACCCGTCTACTTTTATTAGAGAATACACCAAATGTCTAAATGCAAATCCAAATGGGGTAATTGTTGTGCCTAGCGATTTAGAAACGACGAAAGGTTTTACGGAAAAATTGCACGAACGCGGCATACCTTTTATATTATTAGACTCATATATGCCAGATTTAAAGCCACTTTCATTCTATGGGCAGGATTCTTTTTGTAGTGGATATTTTGCCGCAAAAATGCTCATGTTAATAGCATCAGGCGAAAAAGAAATAATGCTTATGAAACAGACTAAGAACGGAAAAGTCGAAAGTAAGCAACAAGATAACAGAGAAGTTGGTTTCAGACATTATATGCAGGACCATTTTCCACAAACGAAGATTATTGAGTTAGATTTACCGTTGGATGAAGATGAAAACAATTATGACTCTATCTTAGAAAATTTCTTTACATCAAACCCACATATACACCATTGCATCACTCTATGTTCAAAAGGTCATATTGTCGGTGAATTTTTATTAAAGACCAATAGACGTGACGTTCAAATAATGGGATATGATATGGTTGAAAAAAATGCGAAATGCTTACGATTAGGAACGATATCATTCCTCATCGCCCAACATGCCTTCATGCAGGGCTACAATTGTGTCGATACATTATTTAAGGCAATAGTGTTAAAAAAGAAGGTTGATCCGGTAAACTATATGCCAATAGAATTATTGTCTAAAGAGAACGTGGATTTCTATAGACGTACACAATTATAAACTTAATTTACACAACTATAAAACAAATCATTTTATGGAAAAAGTTTCATTCATTAAAATTAATCCGGCCGATTCTGTTGTAGTTTGTCTAAGGGACTATAAGCAGGGAGAAGAAATAAGTACCAATGGCAAAACTATTACCGTTTTGCAGGACACTCCTGTCGGCCATAAAATCCTTTTACAAGATACAAAGGCTGGTGAGAACATTATCAAATACGGCTATCCTATAGGACATGCCCAAAAAGATTTAAAGGCCGGTGAATGGATTAATGAGAACAATCTAAAAACGAATTTATCAGGTAAACTTGCTTATGAATATAATCCTGTAAATGAAATTCTTCCCATCGAAAACCAAAATCTAACATTCAATGGATATGTCAGAGCCAATGGTGAGGTTGGAATAAGAAATGAAGTATGGATTGTACCAACTGTAGGATGTGTAAATGGAATAGCAGAAAAATTAGCGACAAAGCTGGCTGAAGAAACAAAATTAGCCGGTATTGACGCCGTTCATGCTTGGCACCACAATTATGGATGTTCACAATTAAGCGAGGACCATGAAAACACCAGAAAAGTGTTACGCGACATTGTTCTTCATCCTAATGCCGGAGCAGTTCTGATATTAAGCTTGGGATGTGAGAACAACCAACCTGACCAGTTTGAAAAACTTTTAGGCGATTACGATAAGAGTCGTATAAAATTCTTAGTAGTACAAAAGGTTCAAGGAGATGAAGTTGAGGAAGGAATGAAAATTCTGCACTCATTATACGATATAGCAAGTAAAGATGTAAGGACAGAGTGTCCGTTAAGCAAGTTGCGTATAGGATTAAAATGTGGCGGAAGCGATGGATTAAGTGGCATAACAGCCAATCCGCTTGTTGGAGAATTTTCTGACTTTATTGTTGCACAAGGCGGAACATCTATACTTACAGAAGTGCCAGAAATGTTTGGTGCAGAAACAATTCTCATGAACAGATGTCAAAATGAAGACCTCTTTAATCAAACTGTAAAACTCGTTAATGACTTTAAAGAGTATTTCTTGAGCCATGGCGAACCTGTTGGTGAGAATCCTTCACCTGGAAACAAAGCCGGTGGAATATCTACATTAGAGGACAAAGCACTTGGATGTACTCAAAAATGTGGAAGAGCCCCTGTTAGTGGTGTATTAGGCTATGGCGACAGACTAAAAACTACCGGTCTTAATCTGTTGTCTGCACCAGGAAACGACCTTGTTGCTTCAACAGCATTAGCTGCTGCAGGCTGTCAGATTGTTTTATTTACAACAGGACGCGGCACTCCATTTGGTACATTTATTCCGACTATGAAAATATCGACCAATAGTACACTATTTAACAACAAGCCAAATTGGATTGATTTCAATGCAGGGGAATTGGTTGAAGGAACAGATATGAAATCCCTATTAGACAAGTTCATCAAAAAGATAATATCTGTTGCCAATGGTGAAAAAACATGCAATGAGAAGAACGGATACAGAGAAATATCCATCTTCAAAAATGGTGTAACACTTTAAACATATTTTCAGGATGATGTAAACGCATCATCCTGAAAAATAAAAAACACTGCAAAAGCAGTTATAACCACAAAAGATATGCAAGTTGTAATAAGAAATTTCATTAAATTATTATCTACTGGGGCATTTCAGTCATATTGTACACTTGAAGAAATGTCTGAATATAAATGGAATCAACTATTATACATTGCTAAAATAAATGATGTTGAAGATTTTATCATATCTGGAATAATTTATTCAGATAACTCATCAAATAATATTATACCAACAAAAATCACAAACTCTATAAACGAAACCATTTATTCCAATACAACAAGAATCACGCCAAAAGACGCCCAATACAGACAGTCGACAAAAACAATAAATAAATTCTCTAATCCATATTTAAACAAGAAATTAAATCGAATTATTTATAATGAGATTCATAGTATCGATACATCTGTAGACTCTATAACATTCTTAAACAGAAGTATTGATAACATTAAAAATCTTTTATCCGCAAATTCATACATCAGAGACCTTGTAGAATATGGCATTTATTTAAGAAAATATGGTAATAAAATAGATTTCGTTAAAATAGACAATTGGATAAATACATTAAAGATGAATAAAATAATGAACTTAGTTGGTATATACCTCATTAAGTTCTTTAACTTCGATACAAGCGAAATCCCATTCTATAATAACCAAAATAAAATCAAAACGGGAGAAATAAAATTACCGCTAAACCTTAAAGCAAAATCGGAGGACAAGATGAATGAGACTCAAAAAGAAATTAATAACTTGATTTGTAATATCCCAAAGCCTAATACCGGTATGTTCAAGTATTTTTCATTCTTTCCACTTGAGACAACAAGCATCTTTTTCTCTAATATTTTTAACAGTCTTTCAAATATTGAGGAATAACTAAAATTTTATAATTTTCTTTGTTGTACCAACGATTAAGTGTATCTTTGCCAAAAATAAGGAATCATACAATGAAACAATACATTTTTATTATTATCAGCCTATTTACTCTAACACAATATATATCTGCACAAGATTACAACACCTACGTTCAATGTGAAGACACATGCAGACATATTCACGGAATAGATCTCAGCCATTATCAAGGAGACGTTTTCTGGGAAACAATTGGTGAAAATAGTAAAATGGCCTATGTTTATTTAAAAGCGACAGAAGGCGGTACACATATAGACAAAACATACGAAAGAAATATCGAATTAGCACACAGATATGGTTTAAAAGTTGGCTCATACCATTTTTTTCGGCCTAAAACTGATTTAGTTAAGCAACTCGAAAATTTTAAATCACAATGCCGTCCTGGAGACCAGGACCTGATACCTATGATAGACATAGAGACAACAGGGGGGCTTAAGACTGACGAATTTTGTGATTCATTATTTAAATTCATCGATTTAGTTGAGAAGGCCTATCGCCAAAAGCCTTTATTGTATACATATACAAATTTCTACAACAAACATCTCCAAGGCAAAATTGACAATTATTGTCTTATGATTGCCCAATATTCTGATGAGGAACCCAAACTTGCCGACGGAAGAGATTATACTCTTTGGCAATATACTGCAAAAGGACGCATAAATGGTATCAACACATATGTTGACAAGAGCAGATTTATGGGACGTCATAGCATGAGAGAAATACGGTTTAGACATTTCTAATAAAATAACATATAAAATAAAAATATAAAAATGGCAATTATTAAATGTCCTGAATGTGGTCATCAAACTAGTGACAAGGCTCCTGTATGCCCCAATTGTGGAGTAGAAATCGCAGGAAAAATAATAAAATGTCCTTATTGTGGAGAAATTTATTTAATAAGTGAGATTGTCTGCCCACATTGTCACAAATCACCTTCCAATGGCAATAATCCTATTGAGAATGACAATCAAAGCCTTGTTGAGCAAAACTCAACAAATGTAGAAAGGAATAGCTATCTGACGTCAGACAATGGTATAATCGTTCCTACAAAAGACGAGTCAAGCAATAGTTTGAATACAACGCCTCAAGAACAATATACGACTCCCAACGACAACACTCCTAAAGCAAGAAAAAATAACAGGACAACACTGATTGTTTCGTTAATAATAGCAGTGTTGGCATTAGGTGTATGCTTCTATTTCTACAACAGGGCGCAAAGTGAAAAGGAAATGGAAGAATATAATTTTGCCTTAAGCAGTGAGGATCCAACAATTTTACAAGAATATTTAAATAACTTTAAAGATGCTCCACAAGAGCATATTGATTCAATTAAAGCACATTTGCAAAGACTTGAGCAATTAGATCAGGATTGGACAAATGCCATTGTAAGTGGCAGTAAATCAGCACTGATGGATTACTTAAGCAAACATCCTGATAGTCCACACAAACAAGAAGCAATGGACAAAATTGATTCTATTGATTGGGCACAATGCCTAAAATTAAATACCTCTGAGGCATATCAGATGTACATGGCAGACCATTCTGATGGCAACCATTATGAGGAGGCACAAATTGCTTTGAAAAAGATTAAAGCAAATACTGTAAGCATGGAAGAAAGACAAGCAATAAGTAATCTCTTCCATAACTTTTTCGTAAGCATTAACGAGCGCGATGAAGTTAATCTCGTTTCAAACATAAATGATAACATCAACTTTTTAGGTAAGCAAAATGCTACAAAACAGGATATCATTTATTTCATGAACAGATTGTATAAACAAGATGTTCAGAATATGGTTTGGAGTATCTCCGGTGACTACAACATACAAAAGAAAGAGATTGGTGACGAACAATATGAATATATTGTAAATTTCATGGCAAATCAGAAAGTTGAGAAAGTTGATGAGCCAAGCGCAAACTATAAGTATAAAATTAATGCAAGAATTAATCCTGACGGTAAAATGACAGAAATGTCTATGACAAGGATAAATGAATAATAATATGTTAAGATTAGTCGCCATAAGTTTCTTTACTATATGCCTTAATACACTATTGATGGGCCAGGAAAAGACTATAAAACTCCGAATTATACAGACTAGTGATGTTCATGGATGTTTCTTTCCCTATGACTTCATTGAGCGTAAACCAGCAAAAGGTTCTTTAGCACGTGTTTCAACATACATAAAGGACCTCAGAAAAACTTATGGTGCTAATCTTATACTGATGGACAATGGTGACATTTTACAAGGTCAACCTACATGCTATTACTGTAATTATGTAAAGCCTGAACTTCCCAATGTAGCTGCATCGGTCATAAATTATATGGGCTATGATGTCCAAACTATCGGAAATCATGACATTGAAACCGGTCATAATGTATATGACAAATGGATAAAAGAGGTAAAGTGCCCAATGCTTGCTGCAAATATAATATCAAAAGATACGGAAAAGCCATATCTTAAGCCTTACCATATAATAAATCGTGACGGCATAAAGATTGCTATTATTGGCATGATAACTCCTGCAATTCCCAACTGGCTTAACGAAAAACTTTGGGAAGGTATGTCTTTTCAAGAGATGAAAGAATGTGCTTTATATTGGACTACCTATTTGAAGAAGCAGGAAAACCCTGATATAATAATCGGCCTTTTCCATTCTGGAGCCGAAGGAGGAATAATTACAGATGAATATGAAGAAGACGCCTCCTTAAGAATTGCCAAAGAAGTACCTGGTTTCGATTTGATTTTATATGGGCATGATCATAAGAAACACATTGAAACAATCAAAAATAAAGACGGACATGATGTCCTTTGCATGGATCCTTCATCTAATGCATACTTCATATGCGATGCTGAAATAGACGTAACAATAAACAACGGGCAAATAATAAATAAACAGATAAAAGGAAGTCTGAAAGATGTAAGAAATCTGCCTGTTGATACTGCATTCATGGAGTATTTCAAGGACGAAATAGACAGCATAAACAACTATGTCAATAAGAAAATAGGCACTTTCAAAAATTCAATATACACACGTGACTCATATTTCGGAAGCAGCGCATTTTGTGATTTTATCCAAAACGTTCAGCTTAAAGTAACAAATGCCGATGTATCATTCAATGCTCCATTGTCATTTGATGCCTGTATAAAAGCTGGTGACGTATTTGTTGGAGATTTATTTAACCTCTATAAATATGAGAACCAGATATATACGATAAAAATGACTGGCAAGGAAATAAAGAATTACCTTGAAATGAGTTATGGCCTATGGACAAATACAATGGTATCAAAAGATGACCATATAATGCTGCTGAATATTGATAGCGTCAACGGAATAAAAAAATATACATTTAAAAATCTTGCCTTCAATTTTGACAGTGCAGCAGGAATTGACTATGAAGTAGATGTAACAAAACCTTATGGAAATAAGATACATATATTGCAGATGTCAAATGGCGAACCTTTTATAATGGACAAATGGTATAACGTAGCAATGAACAGCTATAGAGGCAATGGCGGAGGTGAACTTTTAACACGTGGTGCCGGGATACCAAAAGATTCCATCAAAGGCAGAATTATATATGAAAGCGAACATGATCAAAGGTACTACATCATGAAAGAAATAGAAGATGCTAAAATTGTTAATCCTAAACCAAACGGCAACTGGAAATTTGTACCATCATCACTAGCAATACCGGCAATAAGACGCGATAAAGACCTGCTTTTTGGCAATAGATAATCAATTAATTGCCATATTATAATTTATAAACTATGAAGAAGTATTGGTTTGTTTTTAATAACACAGATTTATTACTTGAAAAGAATTCAGATGGTAGTTATACGATTCCTTTTCAGGAGTATCCTCCTACTGAAATTGGAAAAGATACAACCATCCATAATATAACTCCACTGGAATCTTACGAAGTAAAAACTTATCGAATAGACGGCCCTATTATCAACGATAAGTTTGAAATGTGTAATTTAAGGGCATCATATCATAAACTGCCCCAACCACTATATCTCAAAGCAGGCAAATGTGAAGAAATACTTTATTGGGATTCAAATACAAAATTCTGTGGCGTATGTGGCGGACACATGAAACTCAATACTGATATTTCTAAGAAATGTGAGAAATGCGGAAAAGAAATATGGCCACAACTTGCAACAGCGATAATAGTATTAATACACAAAAATGATCAGGTATTACTTGTTCATGCAAACAACTTCAAAGGTAATTATTATGGTCTAGTTGCCGGATTCGTTGAAACAGGCGAAACACTAGAGCAAGCTGTCGTAAGGGAAGTAACGGAAGAAACGAGTTTAAAAATCAAAAACCTTAAATATTTCGGATCTCAGCCATGGCCATACCCTTGTGGCCTAATGATTGGCTTTTATGCAGAATACGAAAGTGGTGAAATAAAATTACAACGTTCTGAACTTGGTGCCGGTGGCTGGTTCACCATGGACAATCTTCCACCAATACCGGAAAAATTGTCTATTGCAAGAAAACTTATTGATAATTGGATTGAAAATCATGATAAAATTTAACGCAGACAAAATAATTTTCAATTTATATCCTGATATATAAAAATATCAGTCGTGCCAAATCAGCAAATTTAGATTATATGTATAGGGCAAGATATAGAGCAACAAAGATGTACCACCCTATCTACTATCAGGATCAGAAAGCATCCATCTCTTATAGAATGAAATATGAGTACCTGATACAATCAGAATTAAAATGCCCTAACATTGTTCTCATCTTTTATCAACAAGGTATTTTGATACCTAATAACACACGAAAATTGCCTTATCAGCTCTGCATTTAGTTCATAATTTTATCCTTAATTGTAATTCCAGGTCAGTGGCAGAAGAATGATTAATCTGCTGATAACTGCTGCCAATTATTTCTCTGTCAAAATATTTTGTCGTTCCTACTTTAGCAAACAATGTGACCTGTTTCAAAATATCATAACTGGCAAAAAAGGAACCTCGAATACCATGCCCATAAAATGACGGGAAATAGTATGAATAGAGCATACCCTTTTCATAAGAATACACACGGCTGTCATAACTGTCTGTATTAAAATAAGAAAAAGAAACATTTATGTTTAACCGTTTTTTTAATATGTAATTGGCATTCTGCGTTATCATCCATCCAAAACTATTTTCTTTGTATGAAGAAAAAGCAAGATCAGCCTGCGTCTTAGCTTTCCAGGCTCCAAAACTATACGCAGCAGAAAAACGTGCTCTATGATCAATTTTATTGATTAAATCCGTTTTACCTTTATTGTCTTTCTCACGTATTTTAAGCCGATAACGTGCTGAAAATATGCATCTAGGCATAACATATGTCAGTTGCAACGTATTATCTAAAGAACATGAACTTTTTGAAGCCTGATACTTAGGCCATGCAAAATAAGCATAATCGATATATGCAATTATGTTTAACGCCTGTGACGGCCGCCATGTCATTCCCCAATATATACCACTTTCATTCTGCACAGCCCCACCCTCATTAAAACTTTCAGCAAACAACGAATAATATTTGTATGAATAAAAACGCTGAAGAGCCAACATGGTCAAACGATCAGTTATGCTATAGCTTAAAGAATTAATCGTAGCAACAGCTTTACAGCCACCAGTTGCAGTCTCTCCACTGAATGACAGGCGGCTACCAGTATAACCATAATTTACACCTACATTATAAAATTCTTTACCATGAGCATAATATCTGCGATAAACCGAAGTAGTTTTAGGCACAAGCTCTTTATCTAAAGATGTGTATGCAGCAGTTGCCCCTACATAAAATCCTCCAAAACGATAATCTACATTACCGCCAAAAAGCAAATGTGAAGAATTATTTTTCTTATCCAATTCCGTCTTGGTTCGATGGTAACCAGAATTTAGTATTGTAGAAATTGTACTGTCACCTTTATTCAAAGTAGCATCAAACTTGCGATAAGAGACAAATAAACTTAAATCTAACCCTTTGGCTAAAGTAAATGTACCTGCAGCCCCTTGAAGATAGTTTCCGTCAGAAGTTGAAGAGTGAGCCCTTATATTGCTGCCACCTCTTCCCATGGATGATAGCGTTGACAACTTGCCAAAACTAAAGTTATTATTCATAACAAGCCCCATTCCGAAACGCAGTCTGTACCTGCCTAACGCCAAAGTTTTTATACGCCCCATTTTCTTCAAGACAAGATAAAATGAATAAAAATCATATCCCATACTATTTCGGCCTGCAAAAAACGGCTCTCCGGCATCTTGAGATCCAAGGAAGCCTAATCGTAGATAATCTCCATAATCGAAGTCATACCTTACACTATGTTTATATTTATAGCCCTGATATCCATTTATGTCACCTTTTCTGTCATAAAAAGGTATTTTTATAGTCCCGACAACCTCATGTTTACCATATTTTATGATGTTTTTAAAAGACGGAAAGCCCTTTTTATGCGTATCTCCAGCATAAGTAAAATAAAAAAGAAGCCTACGCTTATAATATGACAAATCTTTTATCATTACGAGTTCCCCCAAAGATTTCATTGGTCCATAACGATAAATATACTCACTGATATTCTCTACATCCTTTGCAGTCAAAAAAGGAAACTGCTCCAGATCCTCTCTAGATGCAGTATTAATATTTATTGGATTTTCTTCCAGATCACACAAAAGTTCAAATGAAGACTCCCACGATGAAGACTCTATATCCTCAAGTTCACTTAACTGGTACAAAAACTGTTCCCATTCATGTGTCTGCTCAGCGTCGATATGCAATGATATGCAAAACAAAAATATAAATATAATTAGTTTTTTCATTAGAAGATTTAAAGTAATTAGTCTGAAAGTTAAATCTATGTGTTCTGTAAAAGCAGTATATGATATTTACAAAGTTACACATTTTTTACGAAAACGAAACGAATCATGCTAATTTAATATGAATAATTTATCTAAACTGTTTCCACGTATATTATTATTTTTACTAATTTTGCAAAAGATTCTGCATTATTTGCCCATAAATTAAAACAAGAAATAACCTAAAGATTATATTCAAAATAAACAAATATGATAGACGAATTTCTAGCTTATAACAAACAGTTTGTTACAGAAAAGGCTTATGAACCATATGTAACCACCAAATATCCAGATAAGAAAGTTGCAATTGTATCGTGTATGGATACAAGACTTACACAATTACTTATGGCATCCTTAGGAATAAAGAATGGGGATGTAAAGATGATAAAAAATGCAGGAGGCATCATTCAGTCACCATTTGACAGCACCATACGCAGCTTGCTCGTAGGAGTGTATGAACTGGGAGTCAAAGAGATTATGATTATAGGACACACAGACTGCGGAGCACAGCATCTAGATCCAGACGAAATGATCAGACTAATGCTGGAAAGAGGTGTTTCACAAGAACACATAGACATGATGAAATATTGCGGAATTGACTTCAGATCATGGCTTAATGGATTTAACAATTCAGAAGAAGCTGTCAGAAAGTCAGTAGAAATTGTTGCCAAACATCCTCTTATGCCCAAAGACATTATTGTACGCGGATTTATTATAGATTCATATACAGGCAAACTTTCTGAGGTTATATGCTAAACAGAAACCTCAAACAAAATAATTAAGAGCAACAATTATTTACTCGGATCAATCAAAAGAATTATTAGCAGAGCATAAGATACATCCTTTCAAAGCACAAAAGGACATCTTTTACGCTTCAATATATGTCATATTGCAGCATAAAAGCATACAAACAAGCAACTAACTGAATATCAATACGTTATACAACGGTCATATAATTCAGTTGTTTTTACCCTAAAACTCAATGATTTTTATGGTAAAAATAACTGAATTAGTTCATCAAAATCAATTACTTTATAACTTTCAACAAACAAACATTGATTAATAAAAAATTAAATCAATAAACATACATCATTATAAAATAAATTTATCTGACACAATAGAATAAAATAACCATACATCAAAAATGTCAAGGCACCATTTATGACCTATTAAGAACAACAATTATGAAGTTACTAGACTTTAACGTTTAGCATCTCTAAAAAACGGTAAAAACACGACTTGACATAATTTATGCATTGCCCATCTGTAAAATACTATCAAAAATAAGACAAAATTATAACCTTCAGAATAAAACAATAAATACAGAATTTATATTCACTCTCAGATATATACAACACACGAGCTGAATTATAACCTTAAATTTCATTAGAACAAACACATTTAAGGATAAAAAGTCTAGATTGCACTAGATATGCTTTTTTTTAATAAACAGGTTGGAAGCTTACAAAATAGCCAAATTATAAAAAAGAACAATCCCGACTGAATTATCTTCAGTCGGGACTGCCAAATTATTTAATAAACCGTCTTTATATTCAAATCCAATTAGAAGAACAAGTAACGGTTATCCTTAACATTTGCATTTATGTAAAGTTCTTGCATGAAGTTACCCGCATACTGCATCATCTTCTGACGCTGACGCTGCTCATATTCTTTTGCATTAAACTTAACAGGACGCATTTTCTTTTCCAAAACCTGGAACAGATATACTCCACCGTTACCCTTAACTGCAGCAGAACTGAACTTACCCTTCGCTGTTGCAGCTACTGCACCACTAAGTGCGGGCTCGCTCATACCTGTAGACTGTACAAAGACAGGTGCAGCAAATGTTACCTGATTAACTGCAGAAACCTGAGCACCTTTTGCCTTAGCTGCAGAGATGCTGTTCACGCCTTTAACCTTAGCCATAAGCATTTCAGCCTTCTTATCACGCAATACTTCCTGCTTTACATAATTCTTTACATTTTCATCATCAAGTGAACGGTATCCCTTCTTGTTAATCTTGGTCATAACCAAAACAAGCAGATGGTCATTATCTCCACACTCATAAAGCTGTGATACCTTGTTCTCGTCTGTCTCGAATATCCACTTAAGAGCTTCACGAGTACCATGTATACCTGCTACGTAATGCTCTGAATTGCGTATATCCATGCGTTCCTGAACTTTGTAACCATACTTAGAAGCATTCTTCTGCATAGCCTCCAAAGTCTGACTCTCACTGACGAACTGGCTAAACTTATTAAATGCAGCTGAATATGTATTCTTTGAGAACTCAATCGGTTTCTTTATCACAGCAGCTACATACTTATCTGTCATAGCCTTACGGTCTGTAATCTGCAGAATCAAATTACCTTGTGTAAGTTTTAAGTTCTTTATTTCATTAACAGGCAATGTATTCAAAGACTCAATATAAGACTTTGTATCAGCGTCCATTGAAGTTGCATTCTGATACTGATTAGATGTTATCCAATTCTTCTCGCCTGTCTGACCATATTTCTTTGCAATTGCTTCAAACTCAGCTCCACTCTTGAGTGCTGTAAAGATACTGTCTGCAGTTTTTGCCGCATCAGCAGGTGTTGCGCCACCAACCTGAATTGCACGGAACTGAACTGAATCAGGCAATTGAACTTTTGATATAAGTTTAACTACATTTATGGTATTATCCAACTTATTTTCTACAGGTGCAGAAGTTGAACCTACAGCCATAGAATCAAGACGTGCTGCTATATCTGTCGGGAATGCAGCTTTTGTCTGAGGAATACCTAAATATGTAACCAAAGAACCGCTATTTCTTACTATTTCAACCGGATCAGCTGTTTCCTTCAATGACTGCACATATCCGGCAACAGTCTTATTCAAAGCTGCACGGTCTGATGCAGAAGGCAAAACCTGATAATCAACATATTTGATTGAACGTGTTTCTTCGTATTGTTTGAAACGAGGCTTAAGTTCTTCATACTTAGCCTTCAAGTCTGCATCAGAAATCTTTACCTTGTTGTCATTTATAGAAGAATAGGCGAATGATGCCAACTGGATATTGCTTTCTTGATTTTCATCTGTATACGCCATTTTAGCTGATACAGGATTAGAAATCAAACATCCGGCCAACAATGACTGATATTTCTGAGCCAATACCTGCTGACGCAAAGATTTCTCTATAAATGTCCAGAAATTATATATACCCTGATACTGCTCCGCCATCTGCGGATTTGTTGTTTGAGCCTGCTTGTATTCAGCCAAGAACTTCTTCAACAAATTAGCATCAAAACGTCCAGTCTGCTGGTTTACGAAAGGTGTCTGAAGAAGCATCGGGTTTGTTCCAGCGTTAAGTATGTTCTGCAGTTCCTGATCTGTAACCTGCAATCCCAACTTAGATGCTTCCTTGCTGATGATTTCAGTTTGAACAAAAGTATTCCAAACTACATCCTTTACTTGATTAAGATCGTCATCAGTAAGATTGTCGCGACCTTGAGTCATTTTAATAACGTTAGTGTACTCGTCAACTAGCTTCTGAAAATCTTGCACATTGACTTTGTCACCTAAAACTTCGCCTACTTGTTGACGGCTCTCGTTTCGTGATGACTCACAAGAGCGGAACAACTCTTCAGCAATAAATGCAAAAAGGGCGAATCCTAATATACTGATGAGGATAACGCCTTTGCTTCTGATTTTTCCTAATGCTGCCATTATTATAAATATTTATTTTTTTATTATTCCCTCAAATTAGTATTTGAACATTTTAGCGCACAAAATTACAAAAAAGAAAATAAAAACAATTATTTTTCTCTTAAAAAGTTCATTGTTAAGGCTTTTCATACTGTAATTCATGCGGTATTAGCTCATTTATTCGGTATAACCTACAATCGTATCAAATTTACAAAACGTTTAAAATTAGTTTTATTTAACATTAAATTTCTTTATGCACTGTTTTGGCCGAAGGAGTTGTAGGCAATCGTTTCTTTGCCTTAACAGTATCCGGCGCTGTTAAAATAGTATCATTATCTGTATTTTCGCCAAATTTACCTTTGACGAAAGATCCCTTTGTATTAGATATTGTATAATGCCTTAAATGCTCATCACTCAAGAAATAAGTGCCCTGCATCTCTCGGTCTGGAGTAATAAGATGAGAAAATTTATGACTATACAGCTCATGGCTGTTCTGATCCCAAAACAGTTCCTCACTTGAAAAGCGCATGCCATCAACTGTTCTTACACGAACACGCCCCCTCAGCTCCCAAATCTTTGACTGATCATAATAATATGCGGTATCGCTTTGAATATAGGCTTCAACATGGAACTTCTCATCAAACTGCTCCAAGAAAAGACCTTTATCAAAAATCCATCTAGATGGTTTTTTCTCTTGATTTACCTCCCAACGTTCAGCAACAATACGGTATTTAATTAAGCCTGAATCTGAAACCAATGTATTAACACCATAGGAAATCATTACGGCAACAGAATCACGAGGATTTATTGCTGGCGCAATGTGCTCTTTTCCCTCCTGACAAGAAAGGAAAAGAAACACAAACACTATGAATATATAGGATTTCAATGTCTGCTTAAATAAAAACATTAATCAACTTTCCACTTCATGAACCAACGTTCGTTAAACGTTATTCCTATATTAATACGAAAAGTATTCTCTGTCAACAGGCCATCTGCTGATGAATGAACCCATTGTCCGGAAACATTAAGAATAGACCTGTTATTATAGCTATTGATAATTGGAATACCGAATCCTGCACTTACGCTTATTTCCTTAGGTCCATCCTGACCGTTCACTTTATAATAAGGTGTTGAATATGAGACGCCTGCTCTAAAACGAACTCTATCAATAAAATCACGACTCATTTCATTATTACAGAATTCTCCTCCTACAGTAACTTTATATCTGTCTTTATAATAATTGTCAACTAATTCATAAGACGGAACATCATTAACGACATTGTATACCGGATACTTTACTCCACCCCACTTTTGAAGAGTGAAATCAGAACCAAGTTTCAACTTATTCTTATAATTCCACATAAAACCGGCACCGAATGACATCGGAATTTCCAAACCATTATCCACTCTAAACGATGTAGTATCTGCGACAGAAGTCGATGAGTTTGTTGAAATAATCAGACATTCCGGATCTGAATTCAACTTATGGCCAAGTCCATAAGTCAAACCCAACGTCAATGAATTATTCTTATTCAAATTAACTGAATATTGGAGTCCAAAGTCCAACTTATAACTATTTACAGTTGCCGTATAATATTTTGACAAAGTATTCACCCAACTGTCACTATAGCTGTTAACAACAGAGCGGTTTAAGTCACCCCAAATATATGAGACATTAGCACCAATTGACAATCCTTTTAGGAATTCCCAACCAGCTCCAAAATACACTTGATGGATACCGCCACTGCCTGAATAAGTATTTGTATAAGTGGTACTTCTGTCACCATCAAGATAATCAGTAACCGAATAATTATATCCTATATTAGTGAACGGTATTAATCCAAAACTCACACCAACATGCTTAAATGCCCTAAATCCGGCAACAGCATACTCAAAATCAGCATTATTAGCATTGACTTTAGTTCCATTCTCACTGAAATTTGTTATCTGACCAGACATGCCTGCATCAAAAATAAATGTCAGCGAGTCCATTGAAGAATATGACGCCGGATTTATATAATTAACTTGATTATGCTCTCTAAATCCCAAACCCAATCCGTTCATACCTCGATTAAAACCGCTAGTCTGCTCACTTAACTGTCCTAATCCATACTGGCTATAAGGAGAATTAGTTCCACTTTGAGCGAATGTCGGAATTACACAAAGCGACAATAATGTTGCGCTTAACGCCGTTCTATACAATTTCATTGTTATATTCTAATATTCTGTTAAGTCCAATGGGGACAATAAAATCATTTGCAAAGATGGGCATTTTTTCTGAAAAATGCAAATTCAAATGAACGCCACCAGTTAAATAAACAAAAAGATCCGGATATTTTTCTAAAAAGGCTCTTACGTAACCTTCTATTTCATATTTAATACCTTGAACGACACCACTTCTTATCGCATATTCCGTAGTGTCACCCAGCATCTTCACGCAACCTTTTCGCTCAATTAACGGCAATTTTGCCGTATGTTCATGAAGTGCATAAAAACGCATTGTAGGTCCCAAGGATATATTACCGCCCTCATAAACGCCTTCAGCCGTAACAAAATCAAATGTTATACACGTGCCGACATCTATGACGAGGACATTGCAATCAGGTCGTAAATAATTAGCACCGACAACTGCGGCCAAACGATCCGCACCTAACGTTGAAGGAGTAGCATAGCGATTAACAATTGGAACAGGAGTTTTCCCGCTTATTAATTTGATTACAGGAAACGGCAAATTTTCAAATGCCGACACCAAATCGTCATCAAGACTCGCTACTGTAGAATATATACCTTTATTAAAATGGTATTTATTACAAAAATCAGTCAGTCTATATATTGCATCGCTTTTATCAACACGAACACATTCAATGATATGTCCATCATTGAAGCATGCGAATTTCACACACGTGTTTCCTATATCTATAATCAGATTCACTTGACTGTTTTAAATTACAGCGTGCAAAATTATTAAAAAAATTGGAATAATAGTATGTTAAATGAGAAATATGAATTATTTTTGCATCGTGAAACGTTTCAAAACATTTATAATTCTGACCATAATATGCCTTATTTCGCTAAATACAAACGAAATAAGTGCCAGTAATAGCGTGCAGTCTCTAACAACAGACGAAGATTCGATAGAGATAAGTTTGTTGACCTGTGCACCAGGGCAAGAGGTCTATAGCCTTTACGGGCATACAGCCATCAGATACAACGACAAAAAGAAGGGAATTGATATTGCCATCAATTATGGCATGTTTTCATTCAAAGCCCCCTTTTTTATTCTAAGGTTCATCTTCGGATTGACTGATTATGAAATGGGTATTATTCCATTTGATGCCTTTTGTGAAGAATACAGATATGAGAACAGAAGTGTCACACAACAAGTTCTCAATCTCACAGCTAAAGAAAAAAAGGAGATAATTAAAGCTATCGAAAAAAATTATTTACCTGAGAACAGAGTATACAGATATAACTACTTTTATGATAATTGTACCACACGCGCCCGTAACATCTTGCTTGACAACATTGACGGGGAGGTATGTTATCCTAATAAAAAGGAGTCATATCCGTCATTCAGAGATTTAATACATTCATTTAATGATAATGACCCATGGGCAAGATTTGGCAATGACATTTTACTTGGCGCAAAAGCAGACAGAAAGACCAATCTAAATGAATACCAATTCTTACCGTATAATTTAATGTATGACTTCAAGAAAGCCACTATAAAAGACAAAAATGGCATTACTCGCCCTTTAATTCTATCCCAGCATGATGTAGTAAAGTGTCAGACAAGCATAAATAATGAAAAAGGATTTCCACTACGACCCAGCACTTGTGCATGGATATTCCTTGGATGTATAATAATAACTACAATCATTGAAATATGCTTTAAAAAGAATTTTTGGCTTTTTGACGCACTTTTAATTTTTATATATGGTTGTATAGGTTTGATACTATTAATGATGTTTTTCTCAAAGCATCCTACAACAAGTACAAATCTGCAAATATTTTTATTTAATCCTCTGTCGCTATTTTATATATACAATATTGTAAAACGTAATAGGACAAATCGTCTTTGGTACTATCTCTCAGGATCAATCGCATGCTTCTTTATCGGAGGGCTGTTTCAGGACTACGCTGAGGGCACGTACATTTTGGCATTATCTTTGCTGATAAGATGCATATATAACATTATTCGTAAAAAGAACAATGATAAATAAATACATTACAGCAACATTCTTAGCAGTTGCATCAATAGGAAACATAAGCTCACAAAATGTAAGACCTGTTCCTAAATTGGTTGTAAATATAGCCATAGACCAATTAAGGACAGATTACATTGAAGCTTTTATTCCGTACTATAGCGAAGGAGGAATAAAGAAACTCCTAAGAAATGGTGCTGTATACAGCAATGCACAATATATGTTTTCTCCAGTGGACCGTGCATCATCAATTGCATCAATTTCCACTGGAACATCTCCATCATCCAATGGAATAACAGGATTCAGATGGTTAAACAAAAACACTTTGATTCCCGTAAATTGTGTTGATGACAATAGTTATGAAGGTATCTTCACAAAAGAAGGAGCATCTCCAAAAAATATCATTACCACGACCATAAATGACGAACTTAAAATAGCAACTGAAGGTGACGCCATTGTATATAGTATAGCTCTAGAGCGTGATGCTGCAGTTATCGGAGGTGGTCATGCTGCAGATGGAGCATTATGGTTCAATAAAGACAACAAATGCTGGTGTTCATCTAAATATTATTTCAAAAAAGCTCCAAGCTGGTTAGAATCTTATAATTTACTTTACGCGAATAATTTCACTGAAGACAATGTAAATGCAAATATTACAAATGTTGCATTAGAATGCGTGAATTCCTGTGGAATGGGAACTGATGACATCACAGATATGCTGTCATTAACATACAGCGTGAAGATTCCAGTAAAAAAAATAAACAAGCAACAATTACAAAACACATATATACAACTTGATAAAGAACTTGAAAAGTTAATATCAAAACTCGAAAGCAAAATAGGTATTAATAATCTTTTATTCGTCGTAACAAGTACAGGATATTGCGATGAAAAAGAAATTAATTACGAAAAATACAGAATACCTAGTGGTACTTTCTATATAAACAGAACAGCCAACTTACTTAATATGTATCTTGGCGCAATATACGGACAGGACAAATATATTGAAAGCTGTTTCTACAATCAGATATTCTTAAATTTAAGACAAATTGAGCTGAAGCGTATAAATATAAGTGATCTGTTAAGCCGTGCTCAATCTTTCTTGATACAAAATTCAGGAATAAAGAATGTGTTTACCAGTAATGACTTGATGCTATATGGCGACAAGAATGATTCAAAACTACGTAACTGGTACAACCCTGACAATTGTGGGGATTTAATAATTGAAGTTTCACCAGGCTGGAAACTCCTAAATGAAGATACAAAACAGCAATATGTTTCTAAAGGGAATGCAATTCCTTTTCCTGTAATTTTTTACGGGACAGGAATAAAGCATGAGGAGTTAATTACACCTGTAACAATAGACAGAATAGCTCCTACAATAGCAAAAATAATTAGGATTAGAGCCCCAAATGCATGTTCTGCATTGCCTTTATATTAAATAAAGCTAAAAATAATATAACTTTTTTACAATAAATTTGTACTTTTGTACACAAATACTCACAATTCATAAAAGAAAATAAAATATTATAGATATGGGTTTTAATAATTTTTTAAAGTCATTGTTCGGTGATAAATCGTCAAGAGACATGAAACTGATACAGCCATTAGTTGAGAAAGTCAAGGCGGCATACCCAGAAATTAAAGCACTTGATAATGACTCTTTGCGTGCCCGCACAAAGGAAATTCAAAAGTATGTTCAAGAATCTGCTCAAGATCAAAAGAAACAGATTGCTGAACTGAAGGCAAAAATCGAAGAAACACCTATTGATGAGCGTGAAGATATATTCGCTCAAATCGATAAGCTTGAAAAAGAGGTGCTTGAAATTTATGAAAAAGCCCTCAATGAAGTGATGCCCGTAGCCTTTAGCATCATAAAAGATACAGCCCGCAGATTTGCAGAAAACGAGGAAGTAGTTGTTACTGCAAATGACTTCGATAGAGAACTTGCCATTAGAAAAGATTTCGTTAGGATTGAAGGAGACAAAGCTATCTACAGTAATCACTGGATGGCCGGCGGTAACGATATGAAATGGGATATGGTTCATTATGACGTCCAACTTTTTGGTGGTGTCGTATTGCATCAGGGAAAGATTGCGGAAATGGCAACAGGTGAAGGAAAAACACTCGTTGCAACATTGCCTGTATTCTTGAACGCTCTTACCGGAAACGGTGTACATGTCGTTACGGTAAATGATTACCTTGCAAAACGTGACTCTGAGTGGATGGGACCGCTCTATGAGTTCAACGGATTATCTGTTGACTGTATTGACAAACACAGACCCAATACACCAGAAAGAAGAAAAGCATACCAAGCAGACATTACATTTGGTACAAATAATGAGTTTGGTTTCGACTATCTTCGTGACAACATGGCAATATCGCCCTCAGATCTTGTTCAACGAGCTCACAACTATGCAATTGTCGATGAGGTTGACTCTGTGTTAATTGACGATGCACGTACACCTCTTATTATATCAGGTCCTGTGCCAAATGGTGATGACCAGATGTTTGAAGAATATCAGCCATTGGTTGAACGTCTTGTTGATGTTCAAAGGAAATTGGCCACACAATTCTTGGCTGAGGCTAAACAAAAAATAAGCGAAGGCCGTGAGAAGAACGACCAAAAACTTCAAGAAGAAGGTTTCTTGAGCCTATACCGCTCTCACAAAGCATTACCGAAGAACAAGCCGCTAATCAAATACCTTTCTGAAGAAGGTATAAAGGCTGGTATGCTCAAAACGGAAGAGTATTACATGGAAAATAACAACCGTCGCATGCCTGAAGCCGTTGAACCTTTATATTTTGTTGTTGAGGAAAAATTAAATTCTGTTGATTTGACAGACAAAGGAACAGAATGGCTGGCAAAACAGGTAAATGACAAGGAGTTGTTTGTGTTGCCGGATATTACAGCACAGCTTTCTGCATTGGAAAATGAAAAAGAACTTGATGATCAACAGAAACTTGATAAGAAAGACCAACTTCTGAATCATTACGCAGTTCAAAGTGAGCGCGTACATACATTACAGCAACTTCTGAAGGCCTACACCATGTTCAATAAAGATGACGAATATGTTGTCATGGACGGTGAAGTTAAAATCGTCGATGAGCAAACTGGTCGTATCATGGAAGGAAGACAATGGAGCGATGGTCTACACCAAGCTATAGAGGCAAAGGAGCACGTAAAAGTAAAAGAAGCGACACAAACATTTGCAACAATAACTCTTCAGAACTACTTCCGTATGTATCATAAACTCTCTGGTATGACGGGTACGGCAAGTACAGAAGCAGGAGAACTTTGGGATATTTATAAACTCGATGTTGTTGAGATTCCAACAAACAAGCCGGTCATAAGAAACGACATGGACGACCGAGTTTATAAAACTGCCAGAGAAAAATATAACGCCGTTATAGAGGAAATTGAAGCAATGCGAAATTCTGGTCGCCCATGCTTGGTTGGTACAACATCTGTAGAAATATCAGAACTGTTAAGCAAGATGTTGCAGATGCGCCACATTCCTCACAATGTGTTGAACGCAAAGCTTCATCAACGAGAAGCTAATATCGTAGCAGAAGCAGGACGTAGTACATTAGGAAAGGTCACTGTTACAGATTCTGATGGAAATCAACATGTTGAAGAAAGATTACTTGGAGCCGTTACTATCGCAACGAATATGGCAGGACGTGGTACCGATATTAAGTTGTCTCCAGAAGTAAAGGCTGCTGGAGGTTTGGCAATCATTGGTACAGAACGTCACGAAAGCCGACGCGTTGACCGACAGCTTCGTGGACGTGCAGGTCGTCAGGGAGACCCGGGTAGCTCAGTATTCTACGTAAGCCTTGAGGATAAGCTTATGCGATTATTTGCAAGTGAAAGAATCGCACGAGTTATGGACCGCCTCGGATTTAAAGATGGAGAGCGTATTGAAAGTCCGATGATTACCAAAAATATCGAAAGAGCACAAAAGAAAGTTGAAGAGAACAACTTCGGTATTCGTAAACGTCTGCTTGAATACGACGATGTCATGAACAAACAAAGAACTGTCGTATATGAGAAGCGTCGCCATGCACTCATGGGTGAAAGAATCGGAATGGATATTACGAACATCATCTGGGATCGCGTTGTAAACATCATTGAAAAGAACGATTATGAAGGCTGCAAAGATGAGTTCCTCAAAATACTATCAATGGAATGTCCGTTTACTGTGGAGGAATTCACCAACGATAGCCATGACAATTTGGCAGAAAGAGCATTCCAAATGGCAATGGCAGACTTCAAACGTAAAACTGAGCGCATTCAAAGCGTAGGATGGCCTGTCATTAAGGATGTTTACGAAAACCAAGGTGACAGATATGAACGTATAATGGTTCCTATTACTGACGGTAAACGAATTTTCAATATTCCATGTAACTTAAAGGAAGCATACGATACTGAATGCAAGAGTGTCGTAAAACAATTCGAGAAAACAATCCTGTTACATATTATTGATGATTGCTGGAAAGAGAACCTACGCGCGTTGGACGAATTGAAACATAGCGTACAAAATGCTTCATATGAACAAAAAGATCCGCTGGTTATCTTCAAATTAGAGAGTGTTAAACTGTTCGATGATATGGTAGACCAAATGAATAACCGAATCGTCGGGATTCTTATGAGAGGACAAATACCAGAAATGCAACAAGAAGAGGTACACGAAGCAGCTCCAGAGCAAAGAAGTCAACGCTATACAGAACAAAAAGACGACATGACAGATCCGGCACAACAGGCAGCAGCACAACAAGATACAAGAGAAAGTGCAGAGCCTAGAAGACAGATGCCTATTCATAAAGATAAGCTGCCGGGACGAAATGATCCATGTCCATGCGGAAGCGGTAAAAAATTCAAGAACTGCCACGGCAAAGGACTTGTATAAATATCTATAAGGTTGATTATTATAACCAAATAAAAGCAATTCACCCAAGAAGACGTTCAACAACGTAATCTTGGGTGAATTATTTTTATAAAATATCCTATAAATCTATCTTCTTAGCCAATTCAAATCGTTATTCATACAAAAAGCAAATCTGCATAAAAACAGTCCCAATAAATAATGCTGTCAATATGACATACGGATTAACATAAATCCATTCGAACATTTTATTAGTTCTGCATATTAAGATATTGCTTAACTGCATCAGCACAACGTTCGCCGTCGATTCCTGCAGAAACTATTCCTCCTGCATATCCGGCACCTTCACCACATGGGAAAAAGCCTTGAATACGCACATGTTGCAATGTTTCCGGGTTACGCATGATTCTCACTGGCGAAGAAGTTCGTGTTTCTGTGGCAATAAGCACAGCTTCATTGGTAAGGAAACCATGACTTATCCTTCCAAAAGTTTCAAATCCTTGTTTTAGTCTTCCCGCAATTATCTTTGGCATCCAAAAATGTAAAGGACTAGAGATTAGTCCAGGTGCATAAGAACTCTTAGGCAAATCATAACTGAGTTTAGAGCGTGTAAAATCAACCATTCGCTGAGCCGGGGCTGTCTGCCTCATATTGCCTTGCTGCCAACACATCTTCTCTAAATTCTCTTGAAAGCGCATCATGCACAAGGCATCACGCTCTCCTTCAATATCTTCAGGATGAATTTCAACAACCATTCCGCTATTTGACCATTTAGAAGAACGATTACTCGGGCTCATGCCATTTACAACAATCTGTTCCTTTCCTGTCGCAGCAGGAATTACAAAGCCACCAGGACACATACAGAATGAATAAACGCCACGCCCATCAACCTGAGTGACAAAATTATATTCCGCTGCAGGCAGATATTTTCCACGTCCGTTCTTGTTATGATATTGGATTTGATCAATAAGTTCGGCCGGATGCTCAAGCCTCACACCAACAGCAAGTCCCTTGGCTTCAATTTCTATTCCAGACTTATATAGATACTCATAAATGTCCCTTGATGAATGTCCTGTAGCCAAAATCACGGGTCCTTTAAAGACCAATTCATTACCACTTTTAAGATCTACAGCCTCGACACCCAATGCCTTATCATTTTCAACAATGATTCCTGTTGCCTTTGTTTGAAAATGAACTTCTCCACCACACTTTAATATTGTATTTCGCATATTTTCTATGACACGCGGAAGTTTGTCTGTTCCTATATGCGGATGAGCATCGGCTAAAATTGCAAGAGGAGCTCCATGCTGACAAAAGACATTTAATATTTTACTTATATTACCCCTCTTCTTACTTCTTGTATATAGTTTTCCATCAGAATAAGCACCGGCACCACCTTCACCAAAACAATAATTACTTTCATTATCAACCTTATGAGTTCGTGAAATGGCAGCAAGGTCTTTTTTACGTTCATGAACATCTTTACCACGTTCTATAACAATAGGACGCAATCCATGTTCTATAAGACGCAAAGAAGCGAAAAGCCCACCAGGACCTTCTCCTACAACAACAACTGAAGGAGCTGAAGAAACATCTTTATACTCTACATGCTCAAAAACATCATCCTCAGGCTCTTCGTTAATATAAACTCTTACTTTCAAATTAATAAAGATAGTACGCTGACGGGCATCAATACTACGTTTAAGCACTCTGACATGCTTTATTGTCCTCGCATCAATAGCCTTTTCACGTGATATATATTCTTTTATTGTTGCTTCATTGAAAGCCTGTTGAGGCAGCACACGTAATTGATATTCACTTATCATATTCAAAATATTATTTCAAAAATTTATTCATAAAGTCAAGAACACTCTTCTGTTCTTCTATGCCACATGAGTGGGTTATATCCCTTAACTCTGTCACCAGTCTATCCCCGGCCTTCTGACTATTCCACACATCATGCATAATTGCATAAGCCTTTTTGACTCCAGGTACAGGAAATAGCTTATCGTTCAATCCGTTAATAAAAAGCATAGGTTTAGGACAAGCTATACTAGCAATATGAGGATAATCAAGATACTGCCGTAATGAAGGAATACAGTTAGCAAATCCTCCATTTTCCTTACGTCCGTACTTCCATGTCATCTGCACATCGGTTGTCACCATCCAACAAACAGATGCACATGCGGCAATTTTTTCAGACAAAGCCGCAAGCATCCACGATCTGTAAGCTCCCATAGAAAATCCAATACACCCTATCCTGTCTGAATCAACCACATTGAGACTTGCAAGAAAATCTGTTGATGCGATATCATCATATGTCATAAATGCGCATAGATTTCTTCCGTACATCATCATGTTACCTGCAATAATATCATATTTTTTTCGGTCAACACCTTCCGCTCTACCGCGTTCTCCCCATAAAGGGGCATCAGTAGAAAACACGACATAGCCATTTTTTGCCAGATAATCGCCAAAGAATTGTCCGCCGTATAACTTATCACACCACTGACGTGCATCTTCAATAACAGATGAATCTTCATCAAACGGCATTATCATCTTTTCTTTGCCAATAAACAAATGCGCCCCATGATCATGCAAAAGATTTATAGCAGGAAACGGCCCTTTGCCATCAGGGATTAACAAATAAGCTTTCACACGATAATAATCAGAAAGATTAAATTCAATCTTACGGGCGACATATCCGTCTCTATGCTCTTCTGAAAGTATCTTTATATCATAACTTTTTGCTGCCGTTGGCGGTGTCATCATACATTCAAACACCTTTTTACGTGCTGTATCTTTCCATTTACCAAAATCTGTTTCATTACTATTGCCCCATGCCAGTGGATACTTCAAGTCTGCAAGTAATTTATCAGCGTATACTGGAAAATCCTTATAAAATTCATAAGACTTTCTCTTCTGACCGTTTACATGCACAAAAGATACAGCCAAAACGAGGACAAGCAGCAACGTCCGTTTATATATAACCTGTAACATAATATTCCAATTTTGTGCAAAAATAGCAATTTATTATGTAAAATAATTGCCACAAACAAGAAATCTTGCTAAATTTGTGACCAATTTAACAGAGCGTAAACCCTATTTGTCAGAGGGGCTCAACTAAATAAAAGAGATAAAATGAAAGTATTAAAGTTTGGAGGAACGTCCGTAGGTTCCGTTAAAAGCATTATGTGCTTAAAGAGGATTGTTGAAAAAGAAGCTAAAAAACAATCAGTAATAATTGTTGTCAGTGCATTGGGAGGCATCACGGACAAACTTTTGTCTACTGCTCAAATGGCACTGAATGGAGATGAATCATATAAGAGAGAATTTGATGCCATGGTGAACCGCCATCATCAGATGATTGACACTATAATAACAGACACAACCAAGCGTGAGAATCTTTTTAATACCGTAGATGCTCTTTTTGAACAATTAAAGAGTATCTATTATGGCGTATATCTGATACACGACCTCAGTGAAAAGACACAAAACGCAATTGTAAGTTACGGTGAACGGCTTAGTTCAAACATTGTAGCAACACTGATAAAAAACGCATGCTGGTTTGATGCACGCGACTTTATCAAAACTGAACATAAGAAGAATGGTAAACACGTTCTTGACAGTGAGTTGACAAACTCTTTAGTATGCGAAACATTCAAGGATTTGCCACGAATATCTGTTGTACCAGGCTTCATAAGTAAAGACAAGAACACCGACGAAACAACCAACCTAGGAAGAGGCGGAAGTGACTACACCGCAGCAATCATTGCTGCGGCATTAGATGCTGAGGTACTTGAGATTTGGACTGATGTTGATGGTTTCATGACAGCAGACCCTCGCATAATACAAACTGCATATACCATAAATGAGCTCAGCTATATTGAAGCAATGGAGTTATGCAACTTCGGAGCGAAAGTAATTTATCCTCCGACGATTTATCCGGTATGCATAAAGAACATACCAATAAGGGTAAAGAACACTTTCAATCCGAAAAATCCTGGCACCATAATAAAAAAAGAAATAAACAATGATACTAAAGCCATAAAAGGTATTTCAAGCATCAGTGGTACGGCATTAATTACCGTCACCGGTTTATCTATGGTCGGCGTAATCGGTGTAAACCGAAGAATATTCACTGCATTGGCAAATAATGGCATATCTGTATTTATGGTAAGCCAGGCTTCATCTGAAAATTCAACCTCTATCGGTATGAAAGAGTCTGACTCTGAAGCTGCGGTAAACGTACTTAACGAAGAATTTGCCAAAGAGATTGAAACAGGAGCCATGTTCCCGATGCGTGCAGAGAAAGGACTTGCAACAATTGCCGTTGTCGGTGAAAACATGAAACATGTTCCCGGCATAGCAGGCAAGCTGTTTGGAACACTTGGACGAAGCGGTATAAGCGTCATCGCATGTGCCCAGGGCGCATCTGAGACAAACATTTCGTTCGTTATCAACGGCATGTATCTGCGCAAATCACTCAATGTTCTCCATGATTCGTTCTTCCTTTCTGAATACAACGTACTTAACCTTTTTATATGCGGTGTTGGCACAGTTGGCAGCAAACTTATAGAACAAATACGCTCACAACATGATGAACTGAAACAAAACAGGCGCCTGCAATTAAATGTTGTCGGTATCGCAAGCAGCCACAATGCAATATTCGACCGCGAAGGCATTGACCTCGACACATATAAAGAACAGCTTGTACAATCAGAGATTACCGACACCGAGACACTACGCAGAGAGGTTATTGGCATGAATATATTTAACAGCGTATTCGTAGACTGTACTGCCAGCAAAGATGTGTCAGCTTTATATCAGGATTTTCTTGAGCACAACATCTCTGTTATTGCAGCAAACAAGATAGCAGCCTCATCTGATTATGAAAGTTATATAAAACTTAAACAGACAGCCCTTGCCAAAGGTGTTAAATTCAGATTTGAGACAAATGTGGGAGCTGGGCTTCCTATCATCGGGACAATAAACGACCTGCGCAACTCTGGTGACAAAATTCTGAAAATAGAAGCCGTATTAAGCGGAACGCTAAACTTCATATTCAACGAACTGTCTGAAAATGTTCCGTTCTCAGAAGCTGTCAGACGTGCAAAAGAACAAGGCTATAGCGAACCAGACCCCAGAATAGACTTAAGCGGAATAGATGTCATACGCAAACTCATCATCCTGACGCGAGAAGCCGGATATAAAGCCGAGCAGGATAATGTTGAGAAGAAACTCTTCATTCCTGAATCATTCTTTAATGGTTCATTGGACGATTTTTGGAAACATCTGCCTATGCTTGATGATGAGTTCGAACAGAAACGCAAACAGCTTGAAGCCCAGAACAAAAGATGGCGCTTTGTTGCAAAAATGGAAATGGGGAATACCAGCGTAGAACTCACAACAGTAGAAAAAGGACATCCTTTCTATAATCTTGAAGGGTCTAACAACATTGTAATGCTAACCACTGAACGCTATAAAGAATACCCGATGTTAATACAGGGCTACGGCGCAGGAGCAAGTGTAACGGCTGCCGGTGTGTTTGCTAACATAATGAGCATAGCAAACATTTAGTCCATAAAAGGAGGGGCTACATGAAACATATCATCATTTTAGGCGACGGAATGGCAGATCATCCCGTCGCCAGACTTGGAGGCAAAACCCTTCTTCAATATGCCGACAAGCCTTATATGGATATGCTCGCATGCAAAGGGCGTACAGGTAGACTAATAACTATTCCTGACGGATTTCTTCCGGGCAGCGAAGTTGCCAACACTGCCATCCTAGGCTATGACCTTAATCGAGTCTATGAAGGCAGAGGACCACTAGAAGCAGCAAGCATCGGATACGACATGAGACCTGATGATTTTGCCATGAGGTGCAACATAATAACGCTTGAAAATGGTGTTATCAGAAATCATAACGGAGGTCATCTGAATACTGCAGAAGGAGAAATACTTATAAAGTATCTGAACGAACATCTCGGCAATGAGCAAATCAAATTCATTACCGGAATACAATATCGCCACCTACTCATAATACGCGGAGGCAACAAACACATAATTTGTGCTCCACCACACGACTATCCGAACGAACAATGGAAAGGGCTTTTGGTAAAAGCAGAACCCGGATGGGAAGAAAAGCGTGACGGCAACAGAATGACAGGTAATGAAACTGCCAAGCTCATAAACAGCCTGATTGTAAAATCTCAAGAACTTTTAGAGAAACATCCTATCAATAAAGAAAGACGCATAAGCGGAAAAGACGCAGCCAACAGCATATGGCCATGGGGAGGAGGCTACCGCCCAGACATGGAAAAATTATGCTATATGTACCCTAAAATCAAGAATGGCTCGGTTATATCGGCAGTTGACCTGATTCGTGGCATAGGATTTTATGCGGGATTGAAAATAATAAAAGTAGAAGGAGCCACAGGACTTGCGGATACAAACTATGAAGGCAAGGCTGAAGCTGCGATAAAGGCGCTAAAGACGGATGACTTTGTTTTTCTGCATCTTGAAGCAAGCGACGAGGCAGGACACGACGGGGACCTCGAACTGAAACTTAAAACCATAGAGAATCTCGACAGCAAAATCATCAAACCTATTTATGAAGAAATAAAGACATGGAAAGATGCTCCTGTGCGCATGGCTATATTGCCAGACCACCCCACTCCGGTAGAAGTGCGCACTCACGTAAAAGAGCCCGTTCCGTTCATAATCTGGCATGACGGAATAACGCCCGACAACGTAAAGACTTACGACGAAATGAGCTGTGCAGATGGAGGATACGGACTGCTAAGACTCAACGAGTTTATGAAAACATTCATGAAAGACTGAAAACAAACCAAAGGAAGCTGCGATATGAGATATTATAGTACAAACAAAAAATCGGAATGTGTTTCACTACGCGATGCGGTGGTAAACGGATTGGCTGAAGACCGTGGACTATACATGCCGGAAAAAATCAACAAGTTGCCTGAAGAGTTTTTCAAGGACATCGACAAAATGTCGTTTCAGGAAATATCGTATGAAGTGGCCAAAGCATTCTTTGGCGATGATGTAGAGACTGACGCATTGAAAAAGATTGTCTATGACACCCTTTCGTTCGATTGTCCTGTAAAAAATATATGCAACAATATATGGGCCCAGGAACTTTTTCATGGCCCTACCCTTGCATTTAAGGATGTCGGGGCACGATTCATGGCACGCCTGCTTGAATATTTCATCAGGCAAGAACCTCAACAGACAGTAAATGTATTGGTTGCCACAAGCGGTGACACTGGTTCGGCCGTGGCAAACGGTTTCCTGGGAGTTGACGGCATTCATGTTTATGTGCTGTATCCCAAAGGCAAGGTAAGCAAAATACAGGAGAGCCAATTTACAACTCTCGGAAACAACATAACAGCCATTGAGATTGACGGAGTGTTTGATGATTGTCAAAACCTTGTAAAGAACGCCTTTATGGACAAAGAGCTGAACAATAGCATGAAACTGACATCTGCCAACTCTATAAATGTGGCGAGATTCCTTCCGCAGGCATTCTACTACTTTAATGCCTACGCCAGAATGAAAGCCAACGGACTGACTGACAATCTTGTTGTATGTGTGCCTAGCGGAAACTTCGGAAACATAACAGCCGGACTATTTGCCAAAGAAATGGGTCTGCCAATATGCCGTTTTATAGCAGCAAACAATGCCAACGATATATTCTTTAACTATCTGAAGACTGGCGTTTATGAGCCAAAACCTAGCATACAGACCATTGCCAACGCAATGGATGTAGGCAATCCTAGTAACTTTGCGCGTATATATGACTTATATGAAGGCTCGCATGAAAGAATTGCATCAATGATAAACGGAGCTACATACACAGACGAAAAAATAAGCAACGCAGTCAAACAGTGTTACAATGAAAACGGCTATATACTTGATCCGCACGGAGCCTGTGGCTATCAGGCGCTAAAAGATCTACTTAACACTAATGAAACAGGAATTTTCTGTGAAACGGCTCATCCTGCAAAATTTAAGGACACAATAGAAAAAATCATCGGAACAGAAATTAAGATACCGCAACGGCTGGCAGACTTCATGAAAGGTAAAAAACAGGCCGTAAATATGTCTAATGACTTCAATAGATTTAAAACGTTCTTGCTGGAACAGCAATAGAGCAATAATCTGTAACGCTCATAAACACATAATGGATAAAAATATGCATCATAAATAAAGGTCTAAGTCTGTTTAACTTTTGGCTTAGGCCTTTATTTTAAGATAAAAAAGTTTATATATTCAACGCATAACGACAACATCATAATCAAAACAGGCACTTAAATTAAAAGTGAAAGCCATCTTACACGTATACAATCTACTTTACATTTTTAACAATCTTAAATTTGAAAAATCTGTAAAAAATCGAGACCGGAGTTTTCTTTAATCTAGAAATTAAATCTAAATTTACGTTAATAATATTAGTATATTCTGCCACAAATAATAACACAAATCCACATTTCTGAGCCTTTAATACGCCCAAAAGCACTATTCTATATTGTAAAACCATTGGTTTTGCTGCTTAAAAGCAATGTGTTTATCTTTAAAAATCTATGGTTTTACATTCTAAAAAGCCACATTTTGCAAAAACAATATGATAAGCCCATATGCGCTGTTACCCTTATCGCCTATAAATCAAGCATATACACAAATTATAATATTTGAGCAAAATTTGCAGCAAAACATAAGAATGAAAATAAAGCACCTGCTCTCAATGCGTCAAAAACAAATAGTTTTCTATTTGAATGGTAGAAAATATTTACAAAAAAAACAATTTTGAAATGGTGTAAAGATAATATTTCTACCAGCATAAAGAACTAAAAACACACTCAAAAACAAACAATAATCAATGTATGAAAAGTACCGAGAAAAAATAAGGCGAACAGTTGCATATAGACAAACTGCACGCCTTATTTCACATAACTGGCATATTCAACAACAAATTTGCCAGCTTTAATATGTCGGCCAATTCTTAAATCTGCTCACATTCTTTAAGCCATAATGCAGACGAAGCATCACTCGGCATACGCCAGTCGCCGCGCGGACTAAGACTTACGCTCCCGACTTTAGGTCCGTCAGGCAGACAAGAACGCTTAAACTGCTGATTGAAGAAACGGCGCAAAAATATTGTAAGCCATTTCTTTATTGTTTCATCATCATAGAAAGGAGCTTCAGGATTACTTCCGTCGAAAGCTTTACGTGCAAGCATAAAAATCTTTGACGGACGATAACCAAAACGTATTATATGATATAAGAAGAAATCATGAAGTTCATAAGGCCCTACAAGATCCTCCGTCTTCTGTGTTATGTTGCCAGCCTCATCGGCCGGTATAAGTTCTGGACTTATAGGAGTGTCAATTATATCCAGAAGTATGCTTCGTGTTTCATCGCTGTCTTCACTCATAGCAACAAACTTGACAAGATATTTTATCAACGTTTTAGGAACACCGGCATTCACTCCATACATGCTCATATGGTCACCATTATATGTAGCCCAGCCTAAGGCAAGCTCAGAAAGGTCGCCTGTGCCTATAACCAAAGCACCTAGCTGATTGCTGAGATCCATAAGAATCTGAGTGCGTTCACGCGCCTGACTGTTCTCATAAGTAACATCATGCACGTTAATGTCATGACCAATGTCATTGAAATGTTGTTTTACTGCATCGGCAATACTGATTTCACGCAATGTGATGCCAAGACTTTTCATCAGATTTACTGCATTGTTATATGTGCGGTCTGTTGTTCCAAAGCCAGGCATAGTTACGCCTACAATACCCTTGCGCGACAATTGCAACTTGTCAAATGTTCTTACACATACAAGCAAAGCCAATGTACTGTCGAGACCTCCGCTAATACCAACAACAACAGTCTTGCATCCTGTATGAACAAGACGTTTGGCTAATCCGGCCACTTGTATTGAGAATATCTCATCACAGCTCTTTTCCATGTCGTCAGTCTTCGGAATAAACGGATGAGGATCAACATCACGTATAAGTTCAAAGTCACGCGGCATCACTGTATGAGCATTTACGATACGCGAATCATGTCCACGCTGGGCATTTATATAAGTGCTGTTGGTACGACGTTCGTTACGAATTTTCTCTACATCTATCTGAGTAATTATCAGCTGAGGATCAAGAGCAAAACGTTCACTTTCAGCAAGAAGCTGACCATTTTCATAAGCAATGGCATTTCCTCCGTAGACCACATCCTGAGTGCTTTCTCCAAATCCACAACCACTGTAAACATAGCCAGAAATCATACGTGCACTCTGCTGAGCCAACAGTCCCTTAAGATAGTCGTGCTTACCGATAAGCTCATCACTGGCTGAAAGATTGAATATGATGTCTGCACCTGAGAGCGCAAGATTACAGCTAGGCGGCACCGGAGCCCACACATCTTCACATATCTCCACGCCAAACATGGCTCCGTCGCATGTCCGGAACAGTGTCGGCTGAGGCGTAACCACAATCTTATTGCCTGCAAAACGAATTTCAGAAGGCAGCAAATCTTGTGACGAAGCAAACCAACGTTTCTCATAAAACTCACTATAATTAGGAAGATATGTCTTCGGTACAAGCCCAAGCAAATCGCCTTTTTGTATCACTGCTGCACAATTCAACAGCAAATCGCCAACAACTACAGGCACACCTACAATACTGATTATATCCAGCTTACGGGTGAAATCGAGCAACATGAGAACAGAAGTTTCTGCCTGCTCTAAAAGAAGTGTCTGTTTAAACAGATCCTGGCAAGTGTAACCGGTAATACAAAGTTCCGGAAAAACAATCACCTCAACACCCTTTCCTTCTGCCATGGCTATAAGACTCTCAATCTGCTGCACGTTATATGAGCAGTCGGCTACTTTAACCGAAGGTATGGCTGCCGCCACTTTAATAAATCCGTTTTGCATGTAAATCCTTTTTTGTATTATTACTTTATAGTGACCTGAGTAGCTCCATAGCCATACTCCTGAAACGAAGCATCTTGATAAGAGCAATTCTTGTAACGGTAGTTGAGTTCGTGAATCACCGCATGACGCAACACTCCTTCACCCTTTCCATGTATAAAAACTATCTTGACACCATGTTTGCCCATATAGCTGTCCATGGTCTTTCTGAATACATCAAGCTGATAGTTAAGTATATCTGCAGCAGACATTCCTGCAGTTGTATCAAGAAGCTCGTTAGCATGCAAGTCAACAACAACAGGTTCGTCTTTTGACTTCTTGCGAGCATTCTGAACAACAGCTCTCGGTTTGTTGTCATCTGACGCCTTTCGAGCCATCTCCATTTTAAGTTTTTTTGCGTCAACTACAAGTGGACGTACGGGCTTGTCGTTCTCAATCAAAGTATAAATTAATGCAGACTGCTCAAAGAAGTCATTCTCCTGGAATGTATGCAATTTATAAAATTTTACAGTATCTATACGAAGCTGAGCATCAACAGCAGGTTTAAGCAGGAATCCTTTGTCTTTCTTATATGCCACAAACTGTACGGCAACACGCTCAAGTTCATTCAACACTTCACGTCCGAATTCTTCTATAAACAACTTTGTGTTAGGTTCAACAGTTCCTTTAGAACGTAAATTCCAACTTGTACCTTCAACGGTAAGGTAAGTAAAATCAATATAATAATTGCTGTCGTTAATCAAATAAACCTCAAACTTTGTGTTTGTTATCTCTTTTATGTCAACCGGCACAAAGCCAAGATAAACAGACAACGCATCTCCACCTTTTCGCTCTTCAGGCTGTGCAGTGAAAGTTACAGGTCTGTCGGCGGGATCATAATCTTCGTCTTCATCCTTAACTGTACTGACATTCTGAACATCATGCTTTATATTATAGTCGTCATTGTCTATCACAACAACGTCAGTTATACTTGTTGGTATCTGAAAACCGTCTTCGTCCTCTACAAGAACAATATTCTTACCCTGAAAGCCGGCAACGACACCGCCTCCAACTTCACTCAAGAATCTTACTTTATCTCCTATTTTCATCGTTAATCGTTTTTATTATGTTAAGGAATCAACAAAGAACTGTCACCATAGCTCAAGAACCTGAAATCATGGCTCAAGGCATAATCATATATAGTTTTCCAGTCGCCATGAACAAAAGCACTGACAAGCAAAAGTAAAGTACTTTGAGGCTGATGGAAATTGGTGACCAACATTTTTACAATCTTATACTCATAACCCGGAGCAATAATTATCTGTGTGCTTCCATGGAAAGAATTCTGTCCGTTACGGTCAAGATAGTCTACTATATTTTGCAAAGCCTCTACAGGCGACAAGTCTGTCTGTGTTTCATAAGGCTCCCACTGATCTATATGTAACTGTTCTTCTTTCAAATCCGGATTTTTGCTCAAACGCACACCTACATAATAAAGACTTTCAAGAGTTCTTACGCTTGTCGTACCAACAGCCACAGCACATGCATTGTGCTCTATTAGCTTCTTTAATGTTGATTTAAGCACGCAGATATATTCGGTATGCATGTTATGTCCGGCTATCTCTTCACTCTTTACAGGTTTAAACGTTCCGGCTCCAACATGAAGAGTAAGTTCTTCACGCTCAATACCTTTATCATCAATTGCCTTAAGTACATCTTCAGTAAAATGCAGACCGGCGGTTGGGGCTGCAACACTGCCCTTTATCTTTGAATACACCGTCTGATAAGTAACCTTGTCGCTCTCTTGAGTATCACGTTTAAGATATGGCGGTATTGGCAGTTCACCTACATTTTCAAGAATATCCGCAAATGTTATATCCTTATTATCCCACGCAAAGTCGATCCAATGACTTGTCCCATGTTCCTGACGATAAGTTGCAGTAAGCGTTACTTGTGTTCCTTTTATATCAAAGACACGCTTAAGCGCCCCTTCTTTCCATTTCTTAAGATTACCGACAAGACAAAGCCAAGAACATGAGCCATTTGTCTGAAACATCTGCTCATAGTCAGCAGGTTCAGCCGGTTCAAGTAAAAAAACTTCAATAATGGCTCCTGTTTCCTTTCTGAAATGTATTCGAGCCTTGATAACTCGTGTGTTATTAAATATCATCAGCGAGCCTTTAGGCAAATAATCTGTTATATTATAAAAGACATCTTCAGAAACTTTACCTTTGTCGTATATTAAAAGTTTGCTATGGTCACGCTGGGCAACAGGAAATTTTGCTATACGTGATTCTGGCAAATCATAATTAAAATCCTTAATCCTAATATGTTTTGTATCCATCTTTTTGTGAAAATCTAAAATATCAATGCTCTTATTATGGAATAAACCAATGTTAAAACTAAAACTAACACAACAATGTTGATATCAACATAGTTGTATCCAGTTGAAGAATATTGTGTGGAAATATAATTAAACCCGGGATGCATACGTAGATATGCTTTAATATATAAGAAATAAACAATCATTCCAACGATTGCTCCCCATGTAAGACCTACAATTATATCTCCAGGATAATGAAGTCCCAAGTACATTCTTGTCCAACAATTTACCAAAGACCACAATATAATTGCCACAGTAAATGTTCTATTACGTATAAGCAATGAGAAAAACATTGCTATACAGAATGTATTTGAAGCATGGGCCGAGAAGAAACCATACTGAGTATCACGCATCCCATTAACTATATCAATTGTATATTTTACGAAAGGATCCCATGATGGCCTGTAACGTGCAACGAAAGGCTTAACAATAAAATCCGTAAGACCGTCCGACAATATTATACACAAAATAACGCTCCCGACAATAAGCATTATCTGCTTCATCGTCTCATTATTCTTTATCACAACATATAATAAAGAGAGATAAAGCGGTATCCATGTCAATCCTGACGTAAGGATTACAGCCAGATTGTCAAGAAACAATGATTCGCTTCCATTAAAAAAGGAAAGAATTTCGCGGTCTATCTCTATTAATGTCTGCATTTAATCAATTAATAACTTTATTTGTCTTATATTCGTTCTATTTGTGAATTCAAAATCCACCCTTCACGTCCATCTTCAAGTTCAACCTGCTTCCAGTCCTTCATGGTGTCATCTATTATCTCAACACGGCTGCCTTCATGGACTATGACCGTTGCCTCACTGTTTGCCACAGGGGTCTTACGCAAGCCAGCTGATGGCGATATCACGATTGCTCCAGTTCTATTTGTCAATATCTGCTTTTGCTCATAAGCAAAAATATTACTGAAAACAAAAACCAAAACAAATACGACAGCACTATAAAAACCAGCTTTACGCAACACAAGTTTAGGAGCAAACAAATAAATCAAAACAGAAATTAATGCAACAACAATGCAAACGATAGCAATACTTGCCCATTGATCAACGCTTGCAAGATTAACCAACGACTTGTACCATGTCACAAAAAACATCTCCGACTTCGGCGTAATCTTATCAATCGTCTTTGAACGTGCCATCTGAAGATTGAAACGTATATCAGCATCTCCAGGAGCCAACAGCAAAGCGCGTTCATAATTCAAGACTGCTCGAGTTATATTGTCTGTACGATAATACGAATTGCCCAAATTATAATACAACTCAACGCTAGGCCCTTTCTTCAAAAGTTCCTCATAATCTTTAATTGCCTGCTGATAATGGCCTTTTTTATACTCATCATCAGCATTCTTCTTTGTTACAGCACCAACTGATGCACAAATACAAAATAGCACAAGAAATACCAGAAACCTTTTTGAACTATTTTTCTTTGAGCCACTCAATGTATTTTCTATTTTTATTATTGCTGACATTGCTGTTTCAAAAGTCTGATTCATATTACCTTTTATATCTCCTGGCGCATAACGATTATATTCACATTCGTCAATAGCATGGATAAACATCGAAATTGTATTCTCATTGATGTCTTTAGACATAAGATTCTCTGAAATATTGTCTTTTGAAAGCCTTTCTACAGGAATATTCAATTTTGCACTTACATATCCCCACAAAGTTCTCAAAACTTCATCATAGAATTTCTCATGTTCATTTGCAGCCATCAACTGGCTTGCATACTTTAAGCGTTTTGTTGCGATACGATTTGCTTTTTTCTTCCTTAAATCTGTAATATTTGCATTGTTTATAGCACGCTTGCGGAAAAGAATCAATACTCCGGCAAACATGGCAAACAACACTGACAATATCGCCCAATAAGATGTTGACCCATAAAATATATCTGTCAAATCTTGAATTTCCACATCACCTTCCTTGATTGGATGTATGTCCTGGTTTTTGAGGTCACTGTAATCCGCAGAAAGTCCTGCGCTGCCGTCACCTTTAGCAACATCAAGTTTAAATGACTGTGTTTTAATCGTCTTATATGAGTTGGTAGACACATCATAATAAGTAAATTCTACAGCAGGAATCTCATATTTACCTTGATTACGAGGAACCGCCAAGAAATCATATATCATGTTGCCTTCTACTCCATTTGAAGTCAACTTTGTCTTATCTGTTATCTTTGCATCATATTTATCAAAATCCTTTGGGAAATTGACAACAGGTTGCTTTATCAGCTTCAAGTTTCCAATACCGCCGACAACAACACGAATAGTCACAGGCTCATTAGCCTTTATCTCTTTCTTACTTATCTGTGCACTAATGTTAAACTTACCTACACCACCGGAAAAATTAGCCGGACGTTTTGGTAAAGGATCCACCTGTATGGTCACACCTGGTGCTTTAATTTTTTTCTTGACCTCTATATATCCAGAACCTCCATTCAGAAATGCTTCAAAAGGATCAACATTACGATTTTGCTGAATAACGGTACCAGTAAATGTAATGCTCGGAATTTCAAGCTTACCCGTCATTTGCGGATACATAACATATTGACTCCAAGTCACACACCTATAAGCTCTTCCATTTACGCGTTCTATATGATATGACTTTTGTTGTGGAAGCGGTATTTCTTGCGTGTGAAAACCTGTAAGGTCAGGCATTTTGCCCTCAAGTTCAGTCAAATCAACTAATGTATAAACCTTATATGTAAGCAGGACTGGCTCCTGCTCATGTACACGTCGCTTGTTTGCACTTACTTTTATAAACAAATCTCCACCTTGAATAGGCGTGCCGGCTTCTCTCAAACGAGGTTGATTATCAGAATCATCATGCATGCGTGGCGAGCCATTACCACTTTGACTTGCCCCTGAAACAGTGATCTTCACTGCTTTAGATGCTAACCGTCTTCCGTTAGCAACGACATGTGCAGGAGATATTGTGAAAGTACCATTCTTTGAAGCACACAATATAAAAGTATAAGTAACAGATGAAGTACTGCTTGTATGTCCGTTTATCATCTGAAAACTTGATTGAGAAGATGTGTATGGACCAGTAATAACTTCCAAAGCCTCAGGCACACTTCCCAAACGAAAATCACTAACATTCTGGGTACTAACTGTATATGTCAACCTAAAATTTTCGCCTGCAGAAACACGTGAAGGTGCATTAACTATAAGTTTCTGTGCATTTGATACAATTACACAGAATAAACATAGCTGTAATATCAATAAATATCTTTTCATAAATACAAACTTCTAATTTATCATTATTACCAGTTCTTCTGCAAGCGACGAGAACTTGGCTTCTGTAAAGCCTTCTTCATTCGCTGCTGTGTTGCCTTCTCACTCTGCATTGCAGCATTAAGCAGCTGCTCTGCATTATCCTTACTCATCTGCTCCTCTTTAGGCTTTGCCTGATTGTCCTGACCTTTATTTTTATCTTTTTCTTTATCGTTCTGCTTATCCTTGCCGTCCTGCTTATTTTTATTATCCTTTTCTTGCTTCTTGTTCTGATTGTTCTTATTGCCCTGTTTCTTCTGCAATCTTTTACAAAGAGCTAAATTATAGCGTGTTTCATTGTCTTTCGGATTATTTCGCAAAGACTGTTCGTAAGCTTTGATTGCCTCACCATACATTCTATGATTTTGACAGATTACTCCTATATTATGATATACAAGAGCCAATCTTTGCTTATTTTTTTCTATTTTTGCCGCATTAAGATATTGCACTACAGCAGCAGAGTCTTTACTCTGCATCATAAGAGCACATCCCAAATTATAAATTGCCTGTGAATTGGCTGGATTTTTAGAAATAGCTTTTCTATACATTACTTCCGCCTTGTCATAAGCCTTTTTGTGATACAAGCGATTTCCATCACGCACAAACTGACGATCTGTCTGTGCTATTGAATCTATGGATATCCCCAGTAATATAATTAATAAAAGATGTTTTATCATATTAACTTATTGCAGATTTTATCTATTTTTTATTTAAACAGCTTTATTTTCTTGAAGAATGGGTTCTTGCGCTCAAGAATCAACATTTCAATAATCAGAAGAATAAGCACCAATATTCCTACGGCCTGAAACTGTTCATCATATTCACTATAAACGACACTAGAAATATCACCCTTCTGAAGTTTCGTTAATTCATCATTAAGCTGGCGCTGTGCAAGACTTGTATTATCAACATGTATGTATGCGCCTCCACCAGCTTGAGCAACCTGCTTACACATTTCTTCATTAAGAGCAGATATCACCTCCTGACCTGAATTATCTTTCATATAACCGCCATTACCGTCTGGCACTGGTGAACCTTTTGTTGAACCAACTCCAAGGACAAAAACCCTAATGCCATTCTTACGTGCCTTTTCTGCTGCCTCAATAGCTCCTCCTTCGTGATCTTCACCATCAGTTATAATCAATATTGCACGTCCGACCTTATCTTGCTGGGTAAAACTTTTTGAGCTCAACTCTATAGCTCCAGCCAGATCTGTACCCTGAGTTGCTATCAATGAGGGATCTGTATTCTGTAAAAACATCTTTGCAGACACATAATCACTTGTAATAGGCAATTGAATAAAAGCGTCACCTGCAAAAACAACAAGCCCAACTTTATCATTTGTAAAATTGTCAACCATGTTTTCAACAAGCATCTTACTCTTATCCAATCTTGACGGAACAACATCTTCAGCTCTCATTGAGTTACTAATATCCAATGAGATTATAACTTCTATACCTTTACGTTTTTCTTGACTTATCTTTGTTCCCATCTGCGGACGTGCCAACATAACTATCAACAACGCCAAAGCCGCTACCATCAGCCAGAATTTCAACGACTTACGGGATGATGAGACGTCTGGCATGAGCTGCTTTAGTAAGGACAAATCACCAAACTTTTTCAGCTTAAGCTTACGTTTACGCATCTCCAGAAATCGTATTACGATAATAACCGGAATAATTATAAGCAAATATAGAAAGGCAGGATTTTCAAATCTGAACATAACCTTATATTTAATTTATTATGGAATACGACGAAAGACTGTCAATCTCAACAATATTTCCAAGAAAAATACGATTAAAGCAGCCAATGCAAATGGCTGATATACATCATACCTTTTGGAAAACTTTTTTACGTCCATCTTTGTCTTTTCCAACTTATCAATATCCTTATATATCTTTTTCAATTCAGCTGTATTTGTTGCACGATAAAATTGTCCGTCTGCAGTAGAAGCTATCTCGCTTAAGGTTTTCACATCAACATCAGCCCTCATATTGACATACTGTATCGTACCGGCAACCTGCATAGGGTATGGAGCCATTGTCTTGCTTCCAATTGCTATTGTATATACACGTATTCCTAAACTCTTAGCAATATTAGCAGCTGTCAACGGAGAAATATCTCCACGATTATTACTTCCGTCTGTCAACAAAATAACAACCTTACTTTTTGTTTTACTGTCTTTTAAGCGACTTACAGCATTTGCCAATCCCATGCCTATTGCGGTACCATCCTCTATCAATCCCCTTGCAGCTATATCTGTACGCACATTCTGCAATAAATTTATCAATGACGTATGATCTGTTGTCATTGGGCATTGTGTAAATGCTTCACCGGCAAAGATGGTAAGACCTATATTATCATCAGGACGCCCAGAGATAAACTCTGATGCGACACTCTTAGCCGCTTCAATACGATTTGGCTTCAGATCTTCAGCAAGCATACTTGTGGAGACGTCCATAGCCAACATTATATCAATACCTTCTACTGTACGACTACCCCAATTACTGTGAGTTTGAGGACGAGCTAAGATTACAACAACAAGCACAAAAACAATAATGCGCAATAACATAGGTAGCCACATCAAGCGCACACGCAGGCTTTTCGGAGCATACTGATATGCATGTGTATCACTCATGCGCATCGTAGGCTCACTCGTCTTTCTATGAAGCAAATACCAAATTAAATAAGGTATGAGCAACAGCAACAACAAGAAATATTCTTTATTGACAAATTCCATAATTTATAGTCTCCTATATCAACAAACTAACTTGATATATTGCAAGAGCCAAAAGCGAAATACTTACTACCACAAGAACTATTATTGAAACCTTCAAGATGGTCCTTGAACGCATATTACGTTTATCTGTTTCTGTAAGTTTAGGTTCTATTCGCTCAACAACAGGCTGATTTTCTACCTTAGTTGTATTAATAAATTCTATTGCATTTACCAAGTTGGCGTCATTCTCATTAATAAGTGTCGAATATTTGGCAAATTTAACAAGGTCTGCCGTAACGAAAAGTTCCTTCAATTCGTCTACCATTTTCTTGTCGTTCTCGTTTTGCAGTCTTGTTATAATCTCAGAACTTGTCATCTCCATTGCATTAAATCCAAAACGCTCTTTGATGTACTTACGCAACACATCTGTAAGAAGTGTGTAGTAAGCTTTTTGATCTTCAGACATCAATCGACGATCAGACTTAATATGCTCTATTTCACTTAAAGCCTTTTGGTGAGGCAATACTTTTTTCACTATTCGCACACGTGCAATAACCGGTTTATTTTCCTTAAGACGTGTCCACAAATAATATGCGAGCACTCCCATAAGAACAAACAACACACTAAACCAAAAAGGAGAAGCCCAATCTTCCCACTGAAACGGATTATTCTGTACATCCTTTGGCGGAAAGAACTTTTCAGGATGCAATGTATCAACAGGAACAGTCAACACCTTAAGGGCAAGACTTTTGCTCTGATATTTTTTACCATCAACGGTCACCTTCATTGGCGGAATATAATACAGATTCTCGTCAAAAGAAGTCAAAGTATAACGCTTTGTTACTTTAATAATATTATTATCCAATTGTGAAGTATCAGCCTTTGAATCAGACAACACTTCAACGCCTGGCGTTATATACTGTGAAGGCTTAAATACGGGCATTTTAATAACAGCTCCTTCCTTGGCTGTTACTGTCAATACAACATCTGTCTGTTCACCAATAAGAATCTCTATCGAATCTATTTTTGACTCGACAGACACCTGAGCATACAGGCCTAAGACACAAGCCACTAATGATATAATACAAATAATACGTTTCATTTAATCATGAATAATCAATTTAACCGCAGCACATGTTTTATTAACTACGCATGGCAAACAGTTGCATCAATGATTTTACATAATCCTGGTCAGTCGCAATAGATATATTATCTACATTGCTTTTATTAAATATAGAACTTAGTTCCTTTTGTCTATTGAGCCAATACGAATAATGAGCATCACGCAATCGCTTGTCGCTCGTATCTATATACATCTCATGTCCGGTCTCTGCATCACAAACTTTTATCAAACCTACATCAGGAAGAGACTTAGCACGTGGGTCATATACTTGCAAAGCAACTACATCATGCTTACGGTTGCATATTGTTAATGCGTTTTCAAAATCGGCGTGCGTGTAGAAGTCACTCATAATAAATGCTGTACATCTACGTTTTAACACACTTGTGAGAAACTCAACAGCCTTTTTCAAATCCGTCTTTTTACTTTCAGGATGAAAATCCAGCATCTCACGAATTATAAAAAGTATATGCTTACGACCCTTTTTCGGAGGGATATATTTTTCTATTTTATCAGAAAAGAATACAACTCCTATTTTATCGTTGTTCTGTATGGCACTGAAAGCAAGTGTTGCTGCGATTTCTGCCACCATCTCCTTTTTCGTTGTTTTCTGTGTTCCGAAATCTAAGGAGCCACTGACATCTATCAAAAGCATTACCGTAAGTTCACGCTCTTCCTCATATACTTTGACATAAGGTTTATGAAAACGCGCAGAAACATTCCAGTCTATATCACGTATATCATCACCATACTGATAATCACGCACCTCACTAAAGGCCATACCACGCCCTTTAAAGGCAGAATGATATTGCCCGGCAAATATATTATTGCTGAGCCCGCGAGCCTTTATCTCGATTTTTCTAACTTTTTTGAGAATGTCCTGGGTATCCATCAAGGAACCTCCACCTTATTAATTATATCACTTATAATTTCTTCACTTGTAACATTAGTAGCCTCTGCTTCGTAAGACAAACCGATTCTATGACGTAAAACATCATGGGCTATTGCTCGTACGTCTTCAGGAATAACATATCCGCGTCTCTTGATAAAAGCATATGCACGTGATGCTCTAGCCAAATTAATACTTGCACGTGGACTGCCACCGAAAGTGATCAAATCCTTCAATTGTGATAGTCCGTATCTGTCAGGATATCTTGAGGCAAATACGATATCAGCAATATATTGTTCTATCTTTTCATCAATATACACCTTTTCAACGACCTTACGTGCCTCAACAATATCATCGGCAGTAATAACCGGAGTTACCTTCGGAAGCGAACCAGCAAGATTTTCTCGTATAATGAGTTTTTCCTCTTCAAGTGTAGGATAATCTATTATTACTTTAAGCATAAAACGGTCAACCTGAGCCTCTGGCAGAGGATAAGTACCTTCCTGCTCTATCGGGTTCTGTGTTGCCATTACCAAAAAAGGATTCGGCAAACTGAAAGTCGTACTTCCAATTGTTACCTGATGCTCCTGCATTGCTTCCAGCAAAGCACTCTGCACCTTTGCTGGAGCTCGGTTTATTTCATCCGCCAATACAAAGTTCGCAAATACGGGACCTTTCTTTACCTGAAATTTCTCATCTTTCTGAGAATAAATCATTGTACCGATTACATCGGCCGGCAAAAGATCGGGAGTAAACTGTATACGGCTGTATTCTGAATCGATAAGTTGAGACAATGTTTTAATAGCCAGTGTTTTAGCCAATCCAGGTACACCTTCTAACAATATATGTCCATCGCTAAGTAGTCCTATTAAAAGTGTATCAACCAAATGTTTTTGTCCTACAATAACACGGTTCATACCCGCTGTGATGTTAGCTACAAAAGAGCTTTTTTGTTCTATCAAGATATTCAACTCGCGGATATCTATAGATTCTGCCATAATTCCAAATTTTATTGTTACACTTATTTTACCCGCAAAAATACTACATTATGAATTGATGTGCGAAAATTTGGGACTAAATAATATTAAAAAAGTTTCTTATTACTTTATTATGCCTATAATATAAAGCGCTTTATCCATATCAATAGCACAAACGAGACTACTTCAATATTATTCAGAATGACAATATTAAACCATATCATTACAACAAAACAGATTGATTTCTGTCTTACTCAGAATATCCCATACGGATAAAAACTGATTCAAGACAGAAATCAATATTAACTATTCATACAAATGTAAAACTATTTACACAGATTAAGAAATGCTTCTTATCTTATAAGAACTCAGATCAGCCCCAAAACTGCCAACATCGTTATTTTTGAATAAAAATACTAAAACAAGTTATCGTGACTATTACTTCTTTTTGCTCACCAATTTTGGTATTTTCAGTCGCATACCTTCCCTTATATCAGAAGTTCCATTATGAACCATTATATAGCATTCCATACCTTCACCAAGATAGAACCTTGAAATTTTGCTCAAAGTCTCGCCTTTCTTTACCGTAACCACTCTGTCTGTGCCCACAATACGATAAGCGCCGGTTCTGACTGCAGTTGCTGCATTTTTCAAATCCGCTCTTTCAACAGTAGCTGAAGATGGTTTTGTTGGCACATTCCCTTCTCTTCCAGACTTCTCTATCGTATTTTTATTTACGTTTATCGAATCATGTAAATTCTGCTTCAACTTATTATCAGCAGATTTAACAGAATCATTATTCGCCATCGTATCGGCAACACCTATATTGGCAGACGCAAGAGGTTGCTTTATTGTAACATATTTTATTACAGGCTTAGTATTACTTTCATTCCAATAGATACCGCCCCAAAAAGCCAAAGTTGCAACAACCAACATTAAAAAGATCCAATAATACCAGGCCATGCCTGATTTGCTGTGTATTTTTTGTACATCAGAATCATCGTGAACTTCGTCTATACGACCGGTTGCGACAAATTGTTCTATGGTTTTATTAGCAAACCTTTCAGGTTCAACATTTTCTGTCTGTCCTGTTTGAATTTCTCCTTCAGGTACATTTTCAGAATCTTGTACACAATTTTGCGAACCTACTTCATCTTCATTATCACAAATAATTGACGTCCCTGCCTCCTCTTCATTTTTATCCTCAACAACTAAATCTACATGCTTTGAATCAGTAGCAATATCATCATCATTCAGACCACCTGCATTCTGCTCTGAATAATCCTTGTCGTCATTTTGCCCACTTATAGGTCTAGCAGAATTTTCTGTATTTCCAGATGCAGTCTCTTCTTCTAAATCTTTGCCACTAATACAATCCTGGTTATCCGACCGACCTTGCTCTAATTGAGGCAAATCGTAGTTGCTATTAATGATATTAAAAGATTCCGTATTACTTTCCTGAGAATTAGTCTCATCAACCTCATCACTTATATTTTCAGAATCAACATCATCAATGCCGTCATCTTTCAAATCAGAATCATCAGGAGTCTGTACCTTTGCCATATCCTCAAGTTCAACCCCGTCATTCAACACAACAGTTTCAAACTGCGCAAAAGGTTTATTCACCAAATCGCGCATAACAGGATCTGCAGTAAAAGTTATTTTGGCGTGACTCTCTATCAATACACGCTCTCCTGTATTTACATTTACACTTTCTCTCTCACGAACATCAATAACTTTAAATGTGCCTAATCCTTTTACTTTAACTGCTTTTTCGCTGTGCAGACCTTCATTTATCAAATCAAAAAACGAAGAGACAAAAGCCTCAGCATCCTGCTGCGACAACCCATGCTTGCCTGCTATCACAGCGGCTATTTCCTGTACCGAATTCTTTGCCATTATCCCTGCCCTCCATTTTTAACCTTTTCTTTAAGAGATGCTATTGGCTTAAAACCGAGAACAAGTTTTGGAGGAACAAGCATTCGTTGTTTAGTTCCCGGATTTACGACTATTCTCTCAAGACGTTTTTTTACTTCAAAAGTACCAAATTTAGGAATAGACACAACATCCCCTTTCTGAAAACAATCATTCATGGAGTCTATTATTGTGTTCACCATTTTTTGGGTATCATCCTGCGTATATCCCATTCTCTGAGACAACTCAGAAATAAAACTTTTATTGTTCATACAAAAACATTCATATTAAATCAAGCATAGCGTAAAAACACGATGCCAAACATTACCAACAGCCTAATTATGGTATTTTATACTATAAGGCAATCAATAGTTTACTGTACCATACAGGTCAAACTCTTCTGCATCAGTTATTTTCACATTATAGAAACAACCTGTACGAAGACGTTTTTCACTTACAGGTATGAGAACCTCCGGATCTACTTCAGGAGAACTAAATTCAGTTCTACCAATATAATAATCACCTTCTTTTCTATCGATAATGACCTTAAACACCTTTCCTATTTTCTCAGAAGCAATCTCACCACTTATATTCTGCTGTAAATCCATTAAACGGTCCAAACGTTTTTGTTTAATATCATCAGCAATATCATCATTATAATGAATTTCACTATAAGTACCTTCTTCCTCTGAATAGGCAAAAGCTCCCATACGCTCAAACCGCGCCCATTTGGTAAACTCCATCAGTTCTTCAAAATCCTCGTCGGTTTCACCAGGAAAGCCAACCATAAGCGTTGTACGCAAATGAATGCCTGGAACCTCTTTCCTTATACGTTCTATCAACGCATAAGTTTCTTCCTTAGTTATATTTCGTTTCATTGCCTGAAGCATATTGTCAGAAATATGCTGTAATGCAATATCCAAATACTTACATACATTTGGTTTTTCCCTTATGACATCTAAAAGTTCATAAGGAAAATGTGTTGGATAGGCATAATGCAAACGTACCCACTCTACACCGGGAACGTCTGCAATTGCAGATATTAAATCAGCGATATGACGTTTACCGTCTATATCAATGCCATAATATGTTAATTCCTGAGCAATAATCTGAAACTCCTTTACACCAGATGCCACAAAAGCCTTTACTTCCTCCAGAATCTCTTCCTTTGGCCTGCTGACGTGCCGTCCGGTAATCAGCGGTATGGCACAATAAGCGCAATGACGGTCGCATCCTTCACTAATCTTTATGTATGCGTAATGATGCGGAGTTGTAAGGAATCTCTTATTTCTGCAATCCAACACTTCGGCCTTACCTAAATCGGTAAGCAACTGTTTGAAGTCAAACTTCCCGTAATATTTATCTACCTGAGGTATTTCCTTTTCCAGTTCTGCTTTATATCTTTGGGACAGGCATCCCATGACATAAAGTTTGTTTATACGTCCCTCTTCCTTTGCCTGTGCAAATTCAAGAATAGTATTTATACTTTCTTCCTTTGCATCACCGATAAAGCCACATGTATTAATGACAGCAATTTCTCCTTGTGGATTTTTGCTGTCATGTACACATTTATATCCATTTAGCTCAAACTGGCGCATAAGAATCTCACTGTCAACAAGATTCTTAGAGCATCCCATGGTTATAAAATCTATCTGATTCTTTCTCACTTTTCTACCTTAAAGAGTGAATCTACAAATTGTTTCTTATTAAACAGCTGAAGGTCTTCCATTCCCTCACCCAATCCAATATATTTAACAGGAACTTTCAACTGGTCTGATATTCCGATCACGACACCTCCCTTGGCTGTTCCGTCAAGTTTCGTTATGGCGAGACTTGTTATTTGAGTTACAGCAGAGAACTGCTTAGCCTGTTCAAAAGCATTTTGTCCGGTTGAACCATCAAGCACGAGCATAACCTCATCCGGAGCCTGAGGAATGACCTTTTTCATCACATCCTTTATCTTCTTAAGCTCATTCATAAGACCGACCTTGTTATGCAAACGCCCTGCAGTGTCAATCAACACTACATCAGCTCCGTTAGCCTTTGCAGAACTTAGCGTATCAAATGCAACACTTGCGGGATCAGCACCCATCTGCTGTTTGACCACCGGAACTCCGACACGTTCTCCCCATATAGACAGTTGCTCTACAGCAGCTGCACGGAACGTATCTGCTGCGCCAAGGTAAACTTTCTTGCCGGCTTTCTTAAATTGGTAAGCGAGCTTGCCTATTGTTGTCGTCTTTCCGACACCGTTAACACCTACAACAAGTATCACATAAGGAGAATGGTCTTGCGGCAGTCCCCAATCATCATTGTCCTCGGAGTTATTTTCAGCCAACAAGGCAGCAATCTCATCACGAAGTATGCCGTTAAGTTCTGACACTGAGACATATTTGTCACGTGCAACTCTTTCCTCAATTCTGCGAATTATTTTTAATGTTGTATCAACACCGACATCAGACGTGATCAAGACTTCTTCCAAATTGTCGAGCACATCATCATCAACTTTAGACTTTCCTGCAACGGCACGGGCTATTTTTGAAAAAACACTCTGCTTTGTTTTCTCCAAGCCCTTATCTAAAGTTTCTTTTTTGTTCTTATTAAAAATACCAAATAACCCCATAATAAATATTTTGCTACAAAATTAGTAAAATGAACTCACATCCACAACAAAAAAGGCTGCAAAATTATTTGCAGCCTTTTTAAAATATCTCATATTCAAAGATTAGTTCTTAAAAAAGTCTTTAACAGCCTCATTAGGTACCATCTGCTCGTCAAAGATATAGGCACCTGTCTTAGGACTTTTCACCATCTTAATAACCTTAGTATAAGCGCGACCATCCTTTGAACCTTCGTGGAGGGTAGCGACGGTTTTCTTTGCCATTTTCTAAAACTATTTTAATTGTTATTACTTAATCTCCTTGTGAAGAGTCATCTTCTTCAAGATAGGATTATACTTCATCAACTCCATTCTCTCAGGAGTGTTCTTGCGGTTCTTTGTTGTAACATAACGGCTTGTACCAGGAAGACCGCTATTTTTCATTTCGGTGCACTCCAATACAACCTGAACTCTATTACCCTTAGCTTTCTTTGCCATTGTGCTTATTCTCCTATAACTTTAATATCCTTCCAATCGCAGTAGCCTTTAGAAACAGCCTGCTTAAGAGCTGCGTCCAAGCCAACCTTATTAATCAAGCGCAAGCCAGCCGCACTTATCTTCAAGCTTATCCAGCACTGCTCTTCTACGTAATAGAATTTCTTGCTGAAAAGATTCACGTCAAAGCTGCGTTTTGTACGATGCTTTGAGTGTGAAACGTTATTTCCAATCTGAGCTTTTTTCCCTGTTATTTGACAAATCTTCGACATTGCAATCTACGTTTTTTGTTTAATCTTTTGATACTTATTCCAAACAGAGTGCAAAATTACTAACTTTTTCTGAATAAGCAAAACATTTTCGCTAATAATCAAATATTTATCTTTTTTTAGCACTATTAAAGAAAGTCAAGACTGATACTTGAGAGTTCTTAATCGCACAAGAAGACAATCAAACGGCTCAAAGCATCAATCAATGCTTTTCAGCATCTGTTGGCGCTTCCTCTGCAAGTCTGTCTGTCAGATACTGCAAGAACAACTGCAATGCCTTGCTTGTGGCATTAGCCAAGTTCAGGTCGCGGCCTTTATCTTCCTCAAGTTTTAAAGTCACGATGTCATCAGCACTTCCGCATGCTATCCAAATTGTTCCAACGGGGTTCTCGTGTGTGCCTCCTGACGGTCCAGCTATTCCTGTTGCAGAGATTGCATAGTCAACGTTAAGCAATTTTATTGCACCTTTAACCATCTCAATGGCTACTTCCTCACATACAGCTGTCTTTTCTTCAAGAACCTCATGACTTACTCCCAACACCTTTTCCTTAACTTCATTGGTATATGAGACTATGCTGCCCTTAAAATAGTTTGACGCTCCGGGCATAAGGACTATTGCTTCAGCTATACGGCCACCCGTGCAGCTCTCCGCCGTACCTAATGTCTTGCCTTTTTCCCAAATAAACTGACTTATCTCTCTGCTGAGTATTTTGTTTTCGAAATCCATATTTAATTTATTTATTGAAAAGTTACTTTTGAAAATGCCGGTTTATCTATTGAGCAATAGTCATTGTCAAGATATTTATAATAGCCCGTTATGCCAATCATAGCCGCATTATCGGTGGTATAGCTAAACTTCGGTATATAAATTGTCCAACCATACTTCTCCGCATGCTCATGGAAGGCATTGCGCAATCCGTTATTTGCGCTGACACCTCCGGCAACAGCCACATGCTTGATATTTGTCTGCTTTACGGCAAGACGGAGTTTCTTCATCAATATATCAACAATTGTATACTCAAGGCTGGCAGCCAAGTCTTCCTTATGATGCTCTATAAAATCAGGATCGTCCTTTATCCACTCACGCAAACTATAAAGGAAAGACGTCTTCAGTCCGCTGAAGCTATAATTCAATCCTGGTATATGCGGCTCGGCAAACTTATATGCATGAGGATTACCCTGACGGGCCAGCCTGTCTATAATCGGGCCACCGGGATAACCCAGCCCCATTACCTTTGAACACTTATCGATAGCCTCACCTGCAGCATCATCAATAGTCTGTCCGAGCACCTGCATGTCATTATAGGCATTAACCTTCACTATCTGCGAATTGCCGCCGCTAACGAGCAGGCAGATAAACGGCAAGGGAGGAGCTGAATGGTCGTCGTCGCTCTCTTTAATAAAGTGAGCCATGACATGCCCCTGCAGATGATTGACATCAATAAGAGGAATGCCTAACGAACGGGCCATGCCCTTTGCAAAGCTGACTCCTACGAGCAACGAGCCCATAAGTCCCGGACCGCGCGTGAAGGCAATGGCAGACAGCTGTTCTTTCTCAATACCGGCACGCTTCAAAGCCTGATCAACAACCGGAACGACATTTTGCTGATGCGCACGCGAAGCAAGCTCTGGCACAACGCCTCCATAAGCCTTATGCACTTCCTGAGAAGCCGTCACATTGCTCAACAGCACGCCGTTGCGAAGAACAGCAGCAGAAGTGTCGTCGCAGCTGCTTTCTATACCTAATATATATACGTCATTCATAATCTAAAATCATTCTGAAAGAATTTCCACACCATGTTCAGTCATAAGGAAAGTGTGTTCCCATTGTGCACTCGGCTTCTCATCACCGGTTATCACTTCCCAGCCATACTTGTCATCGGCATCAATGAACACCTGCCATGTTCCCATATTTATCATCGGTTCAATGGTAAACACCATGCCCGGCACAATAAGCATACCCGTGCCGCGATGGCCAAAATGCAGGACTTCAGGCTCTTCATGGAACTTAAGTCCCACTCCGTGACCACAAAGATCACGCACGACACCATAATGATATTTCTCGGCATGCTTCTGTATCGCATGTCCGATATCGCCTACAAAGCAATATGGCTTAGCGGCCTCTGCTCCAATCTCAAGACATTCCTTGGCAACACGGACCAGCTGCTCCTTCTCAGGTGTGGTCTTGCCGATAATGAACATTCTAGAAGCGTCGGCATAATATCCGTCAAGTATTGTAGTAAAGTCGACGTTAATAATATCTCCTTCCTTAAGCACATCTTCTTCCTTTGGTATGCCATGACATACGACTTCGTTTATGCTTGTACATACACTCTTAGGATATCCCTCATAATTAAGGCAAGCCGGTGTGCCGCCATGGCTCACACAATAGTCATAACAGATTTTGTCTATCTCAAGAGTATTCATTCCTTCATGAATATTCTTGGCCACTTCGTCTAACACTTCTGTGTTGATAACTCCGCTTCGTCTTATTCCTTCAATCTGCTCGGGAGTTTTTATCAGGTCACGCGTAGGCACAAGTTTTCCCTTGTTTTCCCAATACATAACCTGTTTATCCATGTCAGTAATCGGCTGACCAGAGAGACAATGCCATCTCCTTTTTTTCTTGAAAACCATTTTATATTATTTTAAACGCCTACAAAAGTAGCAATTTATTACAACATCTTATCTGTATATGTCTGAAATTCCGCACAAATATGCCGAATGATTTCATAAATGAAGAAGTGAGCGAAGCTCACCGGTCCAGTCAGAACCGTTATCCGGGCACATTGTCATGAACCCCAATTTGCCTGCAGCCTCAACATTGCGCGGGCCGTCATCGACAAAGAGTGTCTCTTCCGGCAGGATATTTTCGTTGTCAAGCACTTGTCTGAAAAAATCAGGCGCAGGTTTCATTATGCCAAGACGATAGCTCAAATATAAAGCATCGAAATAGTCGTTGAGAGATGAGCCTTTTCCGTCGAATTCACAGCTCAACGCCCAATCCATCATAAACGGATTGGTGTTAGACAGCAGAATAAGACGATAGCCCTTGGCACGAAGCTCTTTCAGCAAGTCAAGATTGCGCTGCGGAACATCTTTACGATAGCCAAGCCATGCATGCTTACACTCATCGAACGTAAGTTCGTGCCCTGTCAGGCTGCTGAGTTTGCTGCGAAAATCCTCCGCAGTAATCTTTCCCTCCTCAAGATTTCCGAAGATGCCTGACTGCGTGTAAGCATCAAGATAGCGCTCGGCATCAGACAGACCGAGAGCCTTGAAACGGCGCAAAGCCTCTGCAGGGTCAAGGGTCATAATGACGCCGCCCAAATCAAAAACTATATTCTTTATGACACGTTCCATAATAAAGCCAACGTTTTAACTTAATAATGCTTCATAGCCCTGTCCATCTCGCGCCGGTCTTCTTTCTCCTTCATCGTCTGACGCTTGTCAAATTCCTTCTTACCTTTAGCCAAGGCTATATCCATCTTTGCCCGTCCATGATCGTCAATAAACACCAATATGGGCACTATGGTGAAACCAACTTGCTTGGTGGCTTCCTGAAGTTTATGAATCTCGCGTTTATTCAGAAGCAGCTTACGGTCGCGCTTTGCCTCATGGTTGTTATATGAGCCGAAGAAATAAGGCGAAATGTTCATTCCCTTGACCCATATCTCGCCATTGTGTATATAGCAGAAGCTGTCAACAAGCGAAGCCTTGCCAAGCCGAATCGACTTTATCTCTGTACCGGTAAGCACAATACCGGCTGTGTATGTATCAACAAAAAAATACTCGAAAGAGGCTTTCTTGTTACGGATGCTTACCGGACTTTTCTTTCTAAGCAGTTCTTCTTCTTTGTTCATTTTTCAATCTGTTTTATTCCTCAACCGTTACAAAACGTTCGATATGCTCATCCACGTAACAGGCCACCATCCCTGTCCAGGTCTCTTCGTTCTCAACGAACAAGTCATCGAGGTCGTCAAATTCGGGATATTGCTCAAACATAGCCATAAACTCATCGTCGGTGCACTCGCGCTCTATTTCATTCTTATATTTGAAATAAAGCTTTCCGGCCTTTTTTACAAGACTTGCCAGCTCGTCTATGCCCCACCCTTTTATCGCTTTTGCAAAAGGGTTGCGGAACAGGAAACTTCCATATCCGTTATAAATCAGCTGAACAAAACCTCCATCCATCACCTCATTATGCAGTATGTCATATGCAAGAAGCGTTATCTGATCTGAATTGAGTTCTGCCATTGTGTCGGCTGTAAGCTCTCCGCCCACGCTCGCCATTATTGCGTCTGTAAACACTTTCAAGAACTCATCCATACCTGCCGAAGCAGCATTGCGCAAATCAGAATCTTTAACTTTGGCTATATTCATATATCTTTCGTTTACCGGTAATTATCATGCAAAGATAACGCAAAATAAAAACAACACAAAATAAATATCTGATTTTATTGACATTGTAGACTATCGGAGCATGTCAAAATCAAAAAATTATATGACACAACGCAACGGCACCATAGCCGGAACATGCCACAATGACACTAAGACAAAAACGGTTATTGTTCTCAAAAAGGACAAAACGCGAACGCTTAAAAAGTAAAAAATCAGGACATTATTATTTTTTGTTTTAGAAAATGCAGCGTTAATCAAAATTAAAAATATGAATATCATACCGGCCGATTGTTAACACACGTTCACCATTAGACGTGTATTTATAATCATTTCAAGTGATTTCAAATACAAAAAGCACTTAAATCCGAAGCAAAAAGCAATGAACTAGGCCACAAAACATGGCATATCAGACTGCAAAAAGCCGTATTTTACATATGCGGAGTGCTGCAGTTTTTAGCTAAAAGATGTAACACGCTTATAATCAAGCACTTGCAGCAAATGAGTATTTTAGCGCATTTTCCCATCAAACTACAAATTCCAAAACGCGACAGGCATTTCAGGAGCGTTAAATGTCACAACAGCAACAAACGGCTTGTTCCGAAATAAAACAATTATACATGCGACAAAAGCTATAAATAGAAGCCCAAATCATTTATTAGGGCAACAAAATAATGACAAAAGCATTATTTAAAATAAAAAAGAATGCTGAAACTACATAAAATAGGCAGCCCACCTGCAGGGATAACCAAAAGCAATAAACAGAAATTCTTTGCGTTATATATTATAAAAAAAGACCTTATGAAGAAAACTATACTTTTAACATTGCTGACATCACTCATCACGTGCGCCAATGCACAAAGGCATGAAATTTATGACCCAAACATAAAGTCGCTGCAAGTGGTGGCCGGACAAAACTGGATGTCGCTGCCTGTGATAAAACTAAGAGGAAACAGTCCTAACGACATTATAAACATCGGGTTCGATGATCTCACGCATTCTTATCACAGATATGTATACAAAATTGAGCACTGCAATGCAGACTGGACGGTGTCGGACCAGCTTTTCACCAGCGACTACATCGAAGGATTTGCCGACGGAAGCACCATAGACGATAATGAAGAGTCGATAAACACAAACGTACTTTACACACACTACAAGCTGCGCATACCGAACGAAGACTGCCAACTGAAGATGAGCGGCAACTACAAACTTACTGTTTATGACGAAAACGACAACAACCGGCGTGTGTTTACGGCGTGTTTCATGGTACTCGAGCCTCAAATGGGATTGCAGCTAAGCGTTACGACAAACACAGACCTCGACTTTAACAAGGCTCATCAGCAGGTGTCGATGCAGCTGAGCTATGGCAACATCAACGTAACCGACCCGACATCACAGATTAAAACTGCCGTAATGCAAAACGGAAGATGGTATAACGCCAAACTGAATGCAAAACCGCAATACATCATGCCCAATGGCCTTAAATGGGACCACAACAGAGACCTGATATTTCCTGCCGGAAACGAATATCACAAATTTGAAGTTCTTGACGTCAGCCACCCGACAATGGGCATCGACCGCATTGACTGGGACGGCAAGAACTATAATGTATATCCGTTCATGTGCGAGCCGCGGCTGAATTATGTCTACGATGAAGATGCCAACGGAGCATTCTACATACGCAACAGTGACAATATTGAGAACGACATTTCATCAGAATACGTATTCGTGCACTACAGGCTGAAATGCCCTCAGAAAGTCAACGGCACAGTATATCTGAATGCCACATGGACCAACGACTGGTTTACGCCGGACTACCAAATGACATACAACGATTCCACCCAGTGCTATGAAGCAACAATAATGCAGAAACAGGGTTACTACTCATATCAAATTGTGATGCTCGACAACTCCGGTACCGTGCAGATCATGCCTACTGAAGGAAGTTTCTATCAGACAGAAAATAAATATCAGGCCTTAGTCTACTACAGAGGTCAGGGAGAACGTACAGACAGACTTGTGGCATATCAGGAGGTTCAGATAAAATAGTAACACGTGAATACTTTTATAAAAACAGGGCGGCTTTATTTTAAACCGCCCTATTTTTTATGACAAGCCAACATTCTGCGCATGTGTATTGAAATGTCAGACATCGTCTTACACATCAAATTGCAATTAACCATAAGATTATTTCGCAGAATCATAAGTTAGCCCAAACAAACAATACCATGCAAATACACCCATTTGTCATAATAAAAGATTAAAGAAATGGCAACCACCACACAAAAGGAAACATCAGAACAAGACGCGGGAAACGCTAAAGACAAGAAGGGACAGACTGCATGTCAAGAAAAATAACATGGCAGATATTTTCACCTTATGAGTGTAAATATCTGCCATAATTATATTTATACCTAAGCAAATCGAGACTGATTATCTGGCTGTATAATCGTTTTTCCTACATACTGCATGTAGGTGTTGCAGCCATAATTGCCTAGAAGTGATAACCTAATGTGAGCAAAAGCTGATGGCGCTTGTTTGAAACTTTCACAGCATCGCAAATGTTATTATTTTCAGGAGTATCCTGAGGTCCTGCATAATAATTAGTGAACGGGCTGAAATCACCGTCCTGAACAGTATACTGGTATGCAAGGTCTAAAGACATCTTGCCTATTTTATATCCCAGACCACATGTTATACGGTTAGTTGCCTTCCAGTTTGTATAATCTGTCGAAGAACTGTAATACGAACCGGGAGAGTTTATTGTTCCGTCTTTATATCCATATTTCTCATACATCGGCGAAACATAATTATATCCAAGTCGTAAAGACAATTTTGCATCCGGCTTAAACTCAACACCAAGTTTCAGCGTACTGACACCTTTCAGAGTGTTTTCTGTATGATTGTTCATTGCGTTATCGCTTGCACTGCTCTCCCAATATTCATCATAATACCAGTCATATCCTCCGCCAGTGTTTACTCTTGAATCAATACATCCATAATCGGCATACTCATATCCTGCACCGATGGCCAGATAATTGCCCACTGTGGTACCAAGGCTCACGCCAAACTTCCAAGGTGTATAAAGTTTAAAGTCATAGCTCTCGCCTATTTCGCCAGAATCATACATACCTACACTTGAGTTGTTTGCCAAGGTTGTATAGTTTGACGTTGTCAAATCATACCATGTAGGCGTTGCAACAGAAAGACCTATACGGAAAGGTGATGTCTCTATAGGACGTATAATGACACCTGCCTTAACATTAACTCCACTTCCACTTATACGACGTTCATCTGCAAGAGTAACATTTCCCACAGATCCACCGTCAGCATCTACAAGAGCCTCGGTATATTCACTATAGCCCTTATAGTTTACATCGCTTATTCCTACGGTAAGACCAAGGTATACACGATCGTTTATATTACCGCTGATGTTAAAGTCATACTCGCCTATATAACCGGTATTGGCGCGGTTGAACATATAATTGGTTGCATTGTTATAATAGAATGCACCGTCTGCATCAGAAAGCAAGGCATTGTAGTACAGATAGTCAACTTGGCTAAATGAATTATCATCTGCAAGGAATGTACCGTTATCGTTATAAATATTAAACACACCTTCAGCTCCCTTCATGTAAGACAATTTATTCTGTGACGCGCCCTTAAGAGCACCGGCAGCAGAAAGTATGTAATTGAAATTACGGCTCTTGTGATAATTGAACGCAAGGTTCAGAAAAGAGTTTCGTCCCGTACGCTTTGAATACACAAAACCAGCCTGATCAAAGCTCATGTTCGTTGTATTACCGTTTGCAAAACTTTTACCGTCCTGCTGTGACACGAAGCCAAACGAAACATTTGCCATCGAATGGCGGAACAGACCTATACCGGCAGGGTTTGTACCAATAGTCGAAATATCTGCACCTAAAGCATCAAGCGCACCTCCCATACCTACATAACGGGCTGTGCCGTTGAGGTCTTCGCCTGCAATATTGGCATTTTCATAAGTCTCTTGCGCCGACATATATGATGCAAAAAGAGTTGACGCGAATATAATTAGTAAACGTCTCATAGTCAAAATATTTTTATGTAACAAAATTTATCTCACCCAACAAACTATCTACGACCGCCGAAGTGTCCACCGCCACCTCCTCCGCGGCTACCGCCAAACGAACCGCCACCGAAAGATCCGCCGCCACGGCTACCACCGAATGAGCTGCCATTGTTGTACGACGGACGAGGCATCGTGTTTTGATTATTGTAATTATTTCTGCGGTTACCGTTAAATCGGTTATAATTTGTATTCGAGTTATTATTTCGGTCGTTATAAGAACCACGGTTGGCGTTAGCACGGTTATTTGTGCCACGATAACCTCTGAAATTCTTGTTCACTCCTCCTGAGTGGCCATAGTTCACACGCCCGTGATTGCTCGTTCCGGTTATGCCCCTATAGGGTCTGTAATATGAAACTGGCCAATACCACGAATGATACCATCCATAGCCCCAAGGCCTATACCATCCATAATACCATGGATCATACCAAGGACCATACCAACCTGAATAAGCATACCAATATGGACTGCCATACCAATAAGGTCCATACCACCCATAATACCAAGGATCGTACCAATAAAAATCATCAAACCGGCTCATACGGCGGCTATACACATAGTCGTCCTCGGGATTATAACTTTCATCATACTCACCTTCCACCCCTGCATATGCAGTTGTCTGCAACGAATCAGATGGGCTGAAGTCAATAACATCACTAGCTGTTGTGTCTGAGGCCTGGACGTATCCCTCATTACCCCAAAAGCCACGCCTGTTGTATTCGTCTACATCCATATGATTTTCATGATATGACGCAACAGGAGCCACTTCCTTCACAACTTTTTCTGTCTTCTTTGGCGTAAAATACATATCATCCTGAGCATATGCTCCTGACGATATCAGACCAAATAAAAATAATGCTAAAATATTTCTTTTCATAAACCCCACCTCCTAATATTATTATAAAATAATACCTTTGTCTTCATATTCTCTACACTTCTTAATTTAATAAGCAGATTTTCTTGTATGCAAAAATAAAATTTCTTGTAATGCAAAATTAGGGAAAAACCCTAAACCATAATAGGTTTTCCCCTATTTTTTATACATTTGCATAAAAATTTAACACGTAGTATGAAATATCTTGAAGTAAAATTCTGCATTACAGACAATCAAGGACGAAATATCGATGATGAAATGCTTCTGCAAGCAGCAAAAGACATTTTATGTGACTTTGCAGGGAATGCCGGCTTTGAGTCATTCGAGGATGTCATGTCGACTATAACCGGTTACGTTCAGACACAAAACTTCAACAAAGAAGTTTTAGATGAATGTCTTAACAACTTTCCTATAGACGATATACAGATAACCTATAACGTTGAAGATGCTGAGGACAAAAACTGGAATGCCGCATGGGAGGAGCAAGGTTTTAAACCTATACTCATTGAAAATAAATGTATAATACACGATAAGAACAATGTACCGCAACTTGTTGAAGACGAAAACCTGCTCAATATAACAATTGACACAGAACAGGCATTTGGCACAGGCAATCATGAAACGACATACATGATAATCAACGAGCTTTTTAACACAGAACTGAAAGATAATTTATTTTTAGATTGCGGATGTGGAACAGGCATTCTGTCGATAGTTGCATCTAAACTTGGCGCCAAAGCCGTAACTGCTTATGATATAGACGAATGGAGCGTAAGAAACACTACGCACAACTGCACTCTTAACAACGTTGAGAATGTGTCTGTACTATTGGGCGATTCAAATGTATTGAAAGATATAAAAGACAAATACGATGTAATAACAGCCAACATAAACAGAAATATTCTACTTGCCGACATGCATATGTTCAAACAGAAAATGTCTGCGGGAGCTGTGCTGATATTAAGCGGATTCTATACAAGTGACACTGAAATATTAGTAGAAAAGGCTAAATCGCTTAAACTGACCCTTATTGACAATAACAGCAAAAACGATTGGTGCATGCTCAAATTTAAAAATATGGATTAATAATGAATTAAAAAGAAAAGCATCTTACTTAGTCTTTATATTTATTTCAATCGGCCAACAAGTATATCCATCGACAAATAACAGTCTTAGATTTAAATTTATAACTGTTGGCCGGTTGAAATATTTTGTTTTACATATTAACTATATACCGACACGCAAATAGCTTCTGTCGTCAAAAGACTTATTTCCTGCCATAAGTCCTTTTGTTGCTTTAAATGTATTCATACAAAACGGATCGTTCTCCAACTGGCTTGCCAACATAGCTTCACTTTCGTCTAAAGTCGGTTTCAAAAACGGATAACCGTCACTCGCCAAAACAAGCTCATTTATCCCTTCGTCAACATTTATCACACGAACTTTATCCATAGGTATATCAAAACCGTCAATAACAGCATAAGAAACATTCTGATATCTGCAGCATTTTACCAATTCCGGAAGTATACTTTCTCTTCCACAATCTTTTATACTTACACTTTCCGGTGTTATACCATTATTAATTGCTTCACGTAAAAATAAAGCTCTTTGTTCGGCTAATTCCTGTTCATAAGGCTTAGGATTATCATAAAAGCAACCACCAACAAGACACTGACAATCTCCAATCATCCATACTTGCCTCAACTTGGAAGAATAAACAATCGCACTAGCTGTAAGACGCTCTTCTGGATGCAACTTCAATCTTTCAACATCTATTTTTAAATCTATGTATTTCGAATATATGGATTTTGTCATATATTGACAAAATCCATATACATCAATGTCACTAGAAATAGAACTTATACAATTCTTTATGAGTTCCATGCAATATCTGCCGTTAGAACACAAGCCGTTCATACGGATAGGTGTCTTGCTTGTACTTCCATCTATAACAGCAGCGAAATTCTCATTAACGATTATTCCGTCTTCGCACTCCTCTTGGCTTTTCTTTCCTACTACCAGTTGTTCTATTATTTTCATTCTTCGACTTGTTTGCGTAATTCTGCAATGGTCTTGGATATAGTTGCCTGATCAAATCCGGTCGTCCAAGCCTCATCAACTCATGTTCGATATTTCTTCTCTCTTCCGGCTTATACCAAAAGAAGAATTGCCTTTGGGCAAGTTTCTCACGTTGAGTTTTAGCCGAAAATACAGGTTCCAATGTATAAGGATCAAAACCGGTGTACCAAGCCTCTGTACTTACGGTCATTGGAGTTGGTGTAAAATCCTGCACCTGTTCCAGATGAAAATTTAAGTTTTTTGTCTTTACAGCAAGTTCTGCCATATCTTCTTCCTTACATCCGGGATGGCTGCTTATAAAATAAGGTATAATCTGCTGCCTTAAATTCTCCTTTGTGTTTATATCGTCAAATATCTTTTTAAAAGACTCAAACTGAGAGAACGGAGGCTTACGCATTAACTTTAACACCCTATCAGATGTATGTTCAGGCGCAACTTTCAGTCTGCCGCTAACATGCCTGCAAATCAGTTCGCGTGTATACTCTTTTGCAGCTTTATTAATATTCTCATCATCACTTCTATGAAGCAACAAATCGTAACGTACACCGCTTCCGATAAAACTCTTCTTTATGCCGGGCTGTGAGTCTACGGCCTTATATACATCCAGCAATGGACGATGGTCAGTATTAAGATTCTTACATATATTAGGATTTATACATGACGGCCGTTTGCATTTTTCACAAATAGATTTATTCTTTCCCGACATGGCATACATGTTTGCAGACGGGCCACCCAAATCACTTATGTATCCTTTAAAGTCAGGCATTTCGATAACCTTCTTAACCTCTTTAAGTATGCTTTGCTTACTTCTTGAAACGATAAACTTACCTTGATGGGCACTTATCGTACAAAAAGCACACCCGCCAAAACATCCACGATGGATATTTACAGAATGTTTTATCATCTCATAAGCAGGAATACGCTTATTTTTATATTTCGGATGAGGAAGTCTAGTATACGGCAAATCATAACAACTGTCAAGCTCCTCTGTTGTCATGGGGGGATAAGGAGGATTTACGACAGCATAATACCCGTCAACTTCTTGCAGAAGTCTGTGCGCATGTAGCATGTTTGACTCTTCCTCTATATGCCTGAAATTCTCTGCCTGAAACTTCTTATTTACAAGACATTCCTCATGAGAATGCAAGATAAGATCATCGGATTTAATGTCATTGGCAAAATCTTTCTTCTTTATGAGATACACTGTTTGCGGTATATCATGTATTTCATGAATGTTGCGTCCCTCCTGCAACTCTTTACAAAGCGCAGTAATCGGTTTCTCCCCCATTCCATAAATAATCATGTCCGCTCCAGAATCACACAGAATACATTTCTTCAGTTCATCTTTCCAATAATCATAATGAGTAAGCCTGCGCAAAGAAGCTTCAATACCACCTAATATAATTGGAACATCAGGATATAATTTACGTAGGATATGACTGTAAACAATTGTCGGATACTCAGGTCTGCAATCATGCCTGCCATCCGGACTATATGCATCTTCAGAACGAAGACGGCGATTGGCCGTATATTTATTAACCATAGAGTCCATACATCCTGGCGCTATACCAAAGAACAGCCTCGGACGTCCCAGTTTTTTAAAGTCACGGAAATCACCATGCCAGTCAGGTTGCGGAACAATTGCGACACGTAAGCCCTGTGCCTCCAAAGTTCTCGCAATAACAGCACAGCCAAAAGAAGGATGATCTACATAAGCGTCTCCTGAGAACAAGATAACATCAAGTTCATCCCATCCTCTAAGTTCAACCTCCTTTTTAGTTGTAGGTATCCAGTCTGAAAGCCTATAATCAGTCATTTACTTTATTTTCGTTATCGTCAGATGACTTGTTTTCATTTTCCCATTTGATAAACAACAACACGAGCTGATACAAGCCAAAAGCCTTCATGTTATTATTATAAATCACATCAAGGCACAAATCAAGAAGTTCCTTATCAACCTCGGCAGAAGACTCCAACATAGACCTGACATTAAGTTTAAGTTTATCAAGCACCGGTTCATCAATAATGCCGTTACTATCAATAAGATTCTTCAAAAGAGAATACTTCTTTATTGTATTCAGATGCTCTTCCGTCACTGCTATATTTCTTGTTCCAGATGCGTTTGCTTGAATTTTGTAAGTTTCCATATTATAATCTATTTAAAAATAAAATTAAGAATTCCTGTCATTACTGCCGCACGTTTCTTTTCTGACGTTATACATTCGAAGGGGAAACCCATTGTAAAAGAACGACGCTCCTTACCGTCATAAGCTACACATATAGAATTTCCTGTTCCATCTGTTAATGCACAAAAAGCCGGACTAACAGGGCTCAACACATCAATATAAGGAGAAGCATAATGTACATCATTGTACATACTAAAAATTTCAAATGAGGTATTCATTCCTTCTACCTTATTATTTGTCCGCATATCAATTATTCCGTTATGTGTAACGTGCAAAACATCATTTAAAAATTTCTGTTCTTTATTACTTTTCATGTCGCTTCCTATATAAGCTCCACTGACTATAAGATTTCCATTGTATTCCGTAAGTTTCTTTTGGAAAGAAGAAGAAAACGTCTTATAATAATTTAAAGAATAGCCATCATCCTTTTCCAATCCTAAAATGACATCAACACAGTCATAATTGCCAAGCACAACCTTACCATTTTCAATTGAAGATTTTGAGCAACTTACAATATTATACTTATTTGATGCCATAATAGCCTTAGCATGTTCTGGTATGTAGTTAAACTCATTACCTTTTATTATAAATCCTTCAAGTTCACTTCCGCTGTAACCGAGTCCACCTGGCCCCTCAATTCCCAGCTTTGTCTTGTCAAAACATATCTGGCTACCGCAAAGACCTAAAGTTTTACCTTCAGTTACCCCTAAATCTTTATTCAAGTCAAAACCCTGCTGAGATTCATCATCAATTACAGCCGGTGCAGAAAGACGCTGAAATCCATTAACAATAAGAACGTCTTTCGCGGCATTAGAATGATATACAGCAGATATAACTTCAGAAGTAAAACTTTCACCGCCATCATTCGCTGCAGAAACTTTGAAATTATACAACAAACCAGGCTGCAACTTTATTTTACATGCTGTACCTGTTATCTTAATGCCATTATCAAACCCGGCGTTGCCTGCGGACGTATAAAGTATATATGAACTTGGCACAGCCGTTGGTTCTGTCTTATCAATCTGAGCATCCCATTTCAACAGGATCGTATCGTTTGCATAAAATTCAGCCCTAAAGTCAACAGGAGTCAAAGGCGTAACAACATAAGGCTTTTTATGCATTTCAGAAGAAAAGCGTAATATAGACTTATATATACTACGGGCTAACGTAAATCTAAAATTGGGGTCCTGGCCATAAATCATGTCTGGGAAATTCTGATGCGACAGCGTTTCCAATATAGCTGATGTAACCTGCGGACACCGAGTCTCTGCATAATTTTTATCATATACTTCCCGTTTCGTCCATTTTTTATATTGAGACTTAATCTCTTTATTCACGCCGTCAAGCAACATTCCTGCAAACTTTTTAGAATTTGAGCGTGAAAGTCCTGAATAAAAAATACCGTCATTAGGGAATGTCGTACTAATAGCCAACGTACCTATTATAGACGAATAATCATTAGCAACTCCTGCATCACTATGTATTGCCAAAGACAATTCTATAGGGACATTCAATCCATTCATTGTTGGAGCGAAACAAGAACCTCCCGCAAGCCAATTTGCCATGAACGGCCTGGTGTATATATCTTCCTTATAGTCGTCTTCACCATTTTTCGACCGGTATACACTGTCTGGAGCACCAGCCCACTGAGCATAGTAACGAGCCCCTTCAAGGCATCTGGGCAAACCGCTTATAATGTTATTTCGCTTAACATTACCCATACCGCCTCCAAACCTAACCGCGTCGGCTGTTACAAATCCATTATACGCACTCTCATTCGTCAGAACGACACGATTACCGGAATTACATCCTGAATCAAAATCAAAGGTGCCAAGATAAACCCATGTGCCTCCTCCCATCTGCTGATTAACATAAAAGACAGTCTTACGTCCTTGATGATACACTATATACTGAGCATCCGGAACGCTTTTCTTATGTGTGGGATAACTGACATAAACAGCATATTGACCTCTTTCCGGGAAATTCGGCTGGTATGATATCTCGCAATTCCTCACGGCAGAAGCCTTAGCCGCCCTGGTTGTTCCTTTTTCAAAAGGATTCTCGCCATCATCATAATACTTTTCTGTATTGGCAAAGCCCTTTATTCCCGCATCTTTCCATTCTGTGCCGACATTTATCTCTGTATAATAAGGTAAAAGCGTCTTATTATCATTATCAATAATTATCTCGTTCTTTTGCCAGTCACGTTCGCGTGGTGTAAAGACCACAGCCCCTGCCTTCTCAAGCATGGGAATTAAATACGGCACGACTATTGTTTGTGTGTACAGATCCTCATTCGTGCAGAATAGATTTGGCCTCTGCCATTGCCACCTATTTTTATTCTTATTATAATATCTGCCATGGCTGGCATAAACAGAGAGATGCCGATTTTGCAGTCCCTTCGTTATACTTATCGGTCTCGAACCATTATAAACCCATGGTATTCCCTTGTACTCGATATCCTCCTTTATTTCTCTTTTCTTTTCTGAAGTCTCCTTTTTGTCCTTCTTGCCTTGTGAGGACACTATTTTACGATGTGTCCCGCATGAGACAAGGAGTATACTAAATAAGAACAAAAAAAATTTCTTTTGCATAAATCAGTCTCCAGTAGTAAACAAATCCGGATGTAATCCTGAATATTCCTTGAAATAGTCTTTTATTATTTTCATATCCACATCAATATCCCCTGACGGAACAAGACTTTTATTACATTGAATGAGATGTCTTTTGTAGTCCAATCCATACAACAGTATTGGTATACCTGCCTTCAAAGCAATATAATAAAAACCTTTTTTCCAATTAGGATTGCGAGATCTCGTTCCTTCCGGCGTTATACAAAGATAGAATGTGTCTCTAGACTTTGCGGCGTCAGCCAACTGGTCGGTCATCTTTGTATGCTTAGACCTACTGACCGGTATACCTCCTATTTTCTTAAAGAAAAACCCGAGAGGCCATACGAACCATTCCTTTTTCATCATGAAATTAATTCTCAGGCCTTCGGCTCTCATGTATAGCTGTCCTATTACAAAGTCCCAATTACTGGTATGAGGCGCCAGACAGATAATATACTTATCCGGATGAGACACGGTAACATCTTTCTTCCAACCACCTTTTTTATACAAAAGCCACTTGCAAAGTGTTTGCAGCATGACGTGAATAAATTATTTAGATGTTAACTATATGATCAACAATTTCGCAAATCTGAGCATTAAATTTGTCCTTTAGATCTTTATAATATGATTTCTTTGACATTCCTGGTTCCGGATGCGAAACTCTTCTAATAGAATTGTCGTGTACTATTAAGATTGACGACAATATCGCCTTAACGTCTTCCGTATCCTTCTTACCACTATATAATGATGCTGCCATACACTCAGAAAAAACATCACTACAGATATAATTAATCATTTTTTTTAAATTTCTTTTGCTTGCCATATTATTCTTATTTTTTATGTTTATCTAAAACTTTACACAACAAATGTAATAAATAAATTAATAATCACAAGCCGTTTAATGAAAAAAAACATTATTTTATTCAAAATATTTTATTTATTTTTCTATATTGACAAAAATTCGTAAATTTGCACAGGTCTAAAAGCTATATTTATAACTAACTATATTAATTTAATTTTGGTATTATGGAAAAAAGTGCATTACAGAAAGCCAGAATTGACTACGCACCAAAATTGCCGACATCACTTCAAGGTTCTGTAAAAGTAAAAGAGGGTGCTCCAACACAAAGTGTGGACGATCAGGAAGACATCAAAAAATTATTCCCAAACACTTACGGAATGCCGGTTGTGGAATTTGAACCCAGCAACGAGACACAGACTTGCGAAATGAATGTGGGCGTTATTCTTAGTGGAGGTCAGGCTCCCGGCGGACACAACGTCATAACAGGTCTGTTTGACACCATCAAGCGTCTCAACCCCAACAACAAGCTGTACGGATTCATCCTCGGCCCTGGCGGATTGGTTGACCACAAGTATATTGAAATCACAGAAGACTACATCAACGATTATCGCAACACTGGCGGTTTCGATATGATTGGTTCAGGCCGCACCAAGCTTGAAAAGATTGAGCAATTTGAAAAAGGTCTTGAAATTGTACGCGAACTCAACATTAAAGCTCTTGTTATAATTGGCGGTGACGACTCTAACACAAATGCATGTGTCCTTGCCGAATATTATGCAGCAAAGAAATATGGCGTACAGGTTATAGGATGCCCCAAGACCATTGACGGTGACTTGAAGAATGACCAGATTGAAACATCATTCGGTTTTGACACCGCAACAAAGACTTACTCTGAACTTATCGGAAATATCGAGCGCGACTGTAATTCGTCTAAGAAATATTGGCACTTCATTAAACTGATGGGACGTTCTGCCAGCCACATTGCACTGGAATGCGCCCTGCAGTGCCAGCCTAACATCTGTATCATCTCTGAAGAGGTTAAGGCTAAGAACATGACTCTTAACCAAATTGTTGAGAACATCTGTAATGTAATAGCCTACCGTGCAGAGCAAGGCCTCAACTTCGGAGTTATCCTCATACCTGAAGGTCTTATCGAATTTATTCCTTCAATCGGAAAACTTATCGAAGAGCTGAACGACCTCTTGGCTGCTCATGGCAATGACTACAAAGGACTTGACGAAGAAGCACAGCGCGAATACATACTCGCTCACCTGAGCGAAGAGAACAAGCAGACATTTGCCACACTGCCTGCTAACGTTGCCCGCCAGCTTTCACTCGACCGTGATCCTCACGGAAACGTTCAAGTTTCTCTCATAGAAACAGAAAGACTTCTTTCTGATATGTGCGACGCAAAACTTGAGCAGTGGAAAGAAGAAGGTAAATACAAGGGCAAATTCGCATGTCTGCACCACTTCTTCGGATACGAGGGACGTTGCGCAGCTCCTTCTAACTATGACACAAATTACTGCTATGCACTCGGAACAAGCGCTGCTCAGCTGATTGCAAACGGAAAGACAGGATACATGGCTATAATCAAGAACACAACAAAGCCCACAAACGAGTGGAGAGCCGGAGGTGTGCCAATCACCATGATGATGAACATGGAGCGCAGAAATGGCGAGATGAAGCCTGTAATCCGCAAAGCTCTCGTTGAACTTGACGGCAAACCGTTCAAGGCATTCGAGAAGATACGTGACAAATGGGCACGCGAGACAAGCTTCATATACCCTGGTCCTATCCAGTATTGGGGTCCTTCTGAAGTTTGCGACTGCACAACAAAGACTCTTGAGTTAGAACAAGAATAATATTACAATAATACGAAAAAGATGTGTAAAGGTCGGTTTTGCCTGTAAATGCTGACAAGGCATGGCCTTTACACATTCTTTTTTATTTTTAGATGATGACTGGTACAAGAAACAAAAACACCTACAATCGGCACACTACATCAACTAACAGATGTGGCAAAAAAAGGCGTTCTCATACCAGGGCATCATTTTTTCACAGATATCCCAGATGGGCATGGTGGCTGGGCGGACTTGGCGTCGTAGCATTATACGTATGTTTTTTCTATTACTTTTTCGTCGGCCCCTTCGGGTTCAGATGGAGAGCCATATACGGTGATGCGAAATATCCCGAGGGGTACGAAATCAGAGGTATTGACATCAGCCATTATCAGGGAGACATTGACTGGGAACTTTTGCAGAATGCAATGATTGAGAAGTGCCCGATACGATTTATATTGATAAAAGCAACAGAAGGCACAGACCGCATTGACCCGAAATTCAAAGAAAACTTCAGACAGGCCAAAGAATATGGCTTCATACGCGGAGCATATCATTTTTGGAGCAACAAGTCGTCTGCACGCTCACAGGCATATTTCTTTTTAAACAATGTATATCTGCAAGACGGAGACCTTCCTCCCGTATTAGACATTGAGCACAAGCCAAAGGATGTAAGCCTTGAGGATTTTCAGCGCGATGTACTTACATGGCTTCACATTGTTGAAGACAAATACCATGTCAAGCCGATTATTTACACATATTATAAATTTAAGACGACATATCTCAATGAACCGGTATTCAACGACTACCCTTACTGGATTGCGCATTATTATGTCGACAAAATTGAATATACGGGCGAATGGAAATTTTGGCAGCATACTGACGCCGGACGTCTGCCGGGCATAAAAGGATATGTTGATTTCAATATTTATAACGGAAGTTATTACGACTTGCGCAAACTGACCATTGGATATGAACAAGATTAAACAGAAATCTTATATTAAGATTTAGCTGAATTGCTGTTTAATTTTGAACATATTGGCATTTGATTTTTCATATGCTCAGCAGGCTATGTCAAAAAAGCTTATACCGAGACGGCCGGAAAAGAATAAATAAACTTGTATAATTAGAACAATATGCGTTATAATGAAAATTATTTTACTTAGATATACAAGTCATCATGCGCACCTGCAAACCATAATATTGGATAAAAAACGTAGCTGTCTAAATAAAGGACGACAAAGAAATAATGTCTATAAATATTACTAATTTATGTTCAAAGTTTTCTCTAAAATAGAATTTAATCATTATAAAAATGAGAGAAATTTTAGCGTAAACCTGCCTAAATCCATGCATTTATTGGCAAATAAGCCTGAAAATATCATCGAAACAGGCACTTTAACGCGACAAAATCTATGCAATTAATAAGCAAAACCTATGCTTTTCACCTTTAAAACCATAGGTTTTGCTCCAAAAAATCATAACATTCTGGCTATCGGAGAATACGTTTACTGCAACAGAACAGCATAAGGCACTGACAGACAATGCATTGCATTTTACGTGTTATTTTATTCTTTTTCTGAAGGCAATACACAAAAAATTCGGAACATGGCAAGTCTGAATGCGTCAAAATCAAAAAGTTTTCTAAATAACGTTCATAAAAGCGCCCTACCCGTCAACGTATTACTATAGTCTTAAACCAGTCTTTCAGGACACCTCCATAATTGTCCTGCGAATCACTGACGAGAATAAGCGTCCTGCTGCCATCAGCCAACTTAGGGCCTAAGCACATTCCTTCATAATTAGCAACTGACCAGTCTAAGAGAGAAAGGCGGGTAACGAAGGAATATACCAACCGTTTGTTCAGAAACTTTGTATCAGCCCCAATCGTTTCTCCCGAGGACAATGGTTCTGCATCTTCAGGAACAATCTCATATAATTTACATTGAGCAAAAGCCCCAATCTTTAGCATTGGAACAAAAAATTCACGCTCAAGTACCAACAGACGTCCGTCACCAAGTGCAGTCAATTCACTTACTCCCATTGCATAATTGCTCGATTTTTTATTTGCCATAGGTTCATCCATACGATAAGCGTACTGCTTCACCGGCTGAAGTTTTTCATCAAACGCCTGAAGTCTCAACACGTTACGTACCTTATTCATCGAAGTGGCACACTCCCCGTCACCATTCATTGTGCTCTCATTTATGGTCCAAAACAAGTGTGCCTCCTCATCATACGCCAATGACTCAAAGCCATAGTTGCCTACACATTTTTTATAATCATCCGGAATATTCAGACTGCGGCCTGTAGCCTTGCCGTCAGCCGTATATTCACCAATAACATTATCAGACTCTCTGCTAATGAAAAACGTTCCCGTTGAAGGAACATACGCAATAGCCTCACAGTCAGCATTACGTAAAGAGTCGCCTTTGAAGCCCAAATTCGTAACATCCTTAATTTCTCCCGATACAGAATCAACATCTATTCGAAATACAAAGAATCCGTCTGTTGCAGACTTATCCGAAACGACAGCATATTCATTGCCGCCCACAGGTGTTATTCCGCTGTAATTTCCGGCAGGAACCTTCATCGGAAAAGCTTTCTGCCCACAGTCTTTAACAAACTCTGTCTGAGCCCAAAACAATGCCGGACACAAAGTCATCAGTATTACTGAAATCAATCTTCTACTAATCATCTTTAATCTTAATTATATTTACCACACGGCACAATGCCAATTAGTCAATCAATTCAAGAAGACTATAATCAAGTGCAAATGTAACAAGAAAAATTCTTTAAGTTGACAAAATGCTATATTAAAATCTTGTATAAAAGCACTATAAATAAAATGAAACTTTAAAATAATTCTTTGTTATGACAATTTTTTTATATAACTTTGCGCCTCAAATAGTAAACTATATAACAGAATCAATATGGCCAAAAAATTTGCCGAGCACAACGGTCTGAATCTGACAGAAACGAACAAGGTTGTGCTTGATAGTTGGAACAAGAATAACGTATTTCAAAAATCTATAACAGAGCGTGAGGGATGTCCACAATTTGTATTCTTTGAAGGTCCCCCTTCGGCAAACGGACATCCGGGTATACATCATGTCCTTGCACGTACGATAAAGGACACTTTCAACCGCTACAAGACCATGAAAGGATTTCAGGTTCACCGCAAGGCCGGATGGGACACCCACGGACTTCCTGTAGAGCTTGGAGTTGAAAAAGAACTTGGCATAACCAAAGCAGACATCGACAACAAGGAATCTGAGAAATACATCTCTGTTGAAGATTACAACAAGAAATGCCGTGAGAACGTCATGAAGTTCACGGCAGAATGGAGAGAACTTACAGAGAAGATGGGTTATTGGGTTGACCTTGACAATCCTTATATCACATACGACAACAAATATATAGAAACTCTTTGGTGGCTTCTGAAGCAGCTTTATGACAAAGACCTCCTATATAAGGGATACACCATCCAGCCTTATTCACCGGCTGCGGGCACCGGTCTGTCAAGTCACGAGCTCAATCAGCCAGGATGCTACCGCGATGTTAAGGACACCACAGTAACAGCTCAGTTTGCTATCATTGACCCGAAGCCTGAAATGACAGAATGGGGTAAGCCGTATTTCTTGGCATGGACTACTACTCCATGGACACTTGCCGCAAACTCAGCATTGTGCGTAGGCCCGAATATCGACTACGTTGCCGTACAGACATACAACGGATACACAGGTGAACCGGAAACAGTTGTATTGGCAGAGGTTCTTGTTCCTTCATACTTCAATACAAAGAACGAGAACAACGATTTAGCAAGCTACAAAAAAGGTGACAAAGTTATACCTTATAAGATAGTTGCCCATTACAAAGGTTCTGATCTCGTCGGCATGAAATACGAACAGCTTCTGCCCATGATCAAGCCTATGACTGATGGTGCATTCCGTGTAATCCCTGGTGACTACGTAACAACTGAGGACGGTACAGGTATCGTTCATATTGCTCCTAACTTTGGTGCCGACGATGCTAATGTGGCAAAAAAAGCCGGTGTGCCGCCAATAGTGCTAATAACAAAGAAAGGCGAACACCGCCCTATCGTAGACCTCGAAGGCAAATACTACGTTATTGACGACTTAGACACAGACTTCGTTGAGAAATTTGTCAACAAGGATTCATGGAGCAAATACGCCGGAAGATACGTAAAGAATGCTTATGACGAGAATCTTACAGATAAAGACGAGACTCTCGACATATCTATCTGTATGGACTTAAAGGCTGCAAACAAGGCGTTTAAGATAGAAAAGCACGTACACAGCTATCCGCATTGCTGGCGTACAGACAAACCCGTGCTGTATTATCCTCTTGACAGCTGGTTCATACGTTCAACAGCATGCAAGGAGAGCATGGTTGAAAAGAACAAGACTATCAACTGGAAACCAGAAAGCACCGGTACAGGACGTTTCGGCAACTGGCTTGAGAACCTTAACGACTGGAACCTGAGCCGCAGCCGTTTCTGGGGTACCCCGCTCCCAATATGGCGCGATGAGGACGGAAACGAGATATGCATAGGCTCATTACAGGAGCTTTATGACGAAATAGAAAAGAGCGTTGCAGCAGGATTCATGGCAAGCAACCCGTTAAAGGACAAAGGTTTTGTGCCCGGTGATTATTCACAGGACAACTATGACAAGATAGACATGCACAGGCCTTATGTCGACAACATTATACTTTGCAGTAAGACCAACAAGCCTATGAAGCGCGAAACCGACCTTATAGACGTCTGGTTTGACTCAGGAAGTATGCCTTATGCACAGATTCACTATCCGTTTGAAAACGCAGACATGATAGACAAGAATCTGGCATTCCCTGCCGACTTTATCAATGAAGGTGTAGACCAGACACGTGGATGGTTCTTCACTCTGCACGCAATAGCTACTATGGTGTTTGACAACGTGGCATTTAAGAACGTCATTTCAAGCGGTCTTGTGCTCGACGCTAAGGGCAACAAAATGAGCAAGCGTCTCGGTAATGCTGTTGACCCATTTGAAACACTCGAGAAATATGGCACTGATGCAGTACGTTTCTATATGCTGACCAATTCAGCTCCATGGGACAACCTTAAGTTCGATCCCAATGGCGTTGACGAAGTGCGCAGAAAGTTCTTCGGAACATTATATAACACATATTCATTCTTCAGCCTGTATGCCAACGTTGACGGCTTCGACTATTCACAGGCAGAAATTCCGGTTGCAGAACGTCCGGAGATTGACCGCTGGATATTGTCTGAACTCAACTCTCTCATAAAAGGCGTTGACGCCTCATTGGCAGACTACGAGCCGACAAAGGCAGGCCGTATGATTGACGAGTTCGTAAATGATGATTTGAGCAACTGGTATGTTCGTCTTAACCGCAAACGTTTCTGGGGCAAGGAGATGGACAGCGACAAGCTGTCTGCTTACCAGACATTATATACCTGTCTGGAAACAATAGCCAAGCTTTTGGCACCGTTCTCACCATTCTACTCAGACCAGCTGTTTAAAGATCTCGAGAATGCTACCGGACGTGATAAAGCCGAGTCAGTACATCTTACAGACTTCCCTGTTGCTGACGAAAGTCTTATTGACAAAGACCTCGAGGCTAGAATGGAGATGGCACAAAAGATAACCTCTATGGTTTTGGCTCTCCGTCGTAAAGTCAACATAAAGGTTCGCCAGCCGCTACAGTCAGTAATGATACCTGCAACAGATGAAAGTCAGAGAAGACACATCGAGGCAATTAAAGACCTTGTAATCAATGAGGTAAACGTAAAAGAGCTCAAGTTTGTAGAAAGCTCAGACGTTCTGGTCAAGAAAGTTAAGTGCAACTTCCGTACAATGGGAAAGAAGTTCGGTAAGCTCATGAAAGGTATTGCAGCCCAAATGGGAAATCTGAGCCAGGAAGAAATTTTATCTCTTGAGAAAGAAGGAAAAATCACATTAAATGTCGACGAGCAGGAGGTTGTTGTTGAAGCTACTGACGTTGAGATTATAAGTGAGGACATTCCGGGATGGCTTGTCGCAAACGAAGGCAACCTCACTGTAGCTCTTGAAATAGAACTTAACGAAGAGCTTAAGAACGAGGGTATGGCCCGCGAACTGATCAACCGCATTCAGAACTTGCGCAAAGACTGCGGTTTGGAGATAACCGACAGAATTAACGTCACTATTGCTCCAAACGCCCAAATCGAGACAGCAGTCAAGGCTTTTGCCGACTACATCAAGGGACAAGTACTGGCCGATTCAATAACATTGGCTGATAATGACGGTGTGAACACTAACTTCGATGACTTTGACGCAAACATCAAGGTTGAGAAAGTTTAACCTCAAATATTAACTTTAAAATTTATATATTATGGCAGAAAAGACACGTTATAGCGATGAAGAGCTCGAAGAGTTCAGAAGCATAATTAACGATAAGCTCAAATTGGCACGCCGCGACTACAGCAAAATGATGAAAACGCTGATGAATGCCGACGGTAATGACGTTGAGGACACATCTCCTACTTACAAGATATTGGAAGAAGGAAGTGCCACACAGACCAAGGAAGAGCTTATTCAGCAAGCCAGTCGCCTGCAGAAGTTCATCCAGGGACTTGAAGCAGCACTGATAAGAATAGAAAATAAAACGTATGGCATAGACCGTATAACAGGCGAGCTTATACCGAAAGAACGCCTGCGTGCCGTTCCTCATGCGACGTTAAGCGTTGCATCAAAGAATGCCAGAAATCACTAAATGAAAAGTATTAGTACACATAAGAGAAAAGGGCTGATAGCCATATTTGCAGTTATTATACTTCTCGTTATTGACCAAATAATCAAAATTGAGGTCAAAACCAGTATGTGCCTGCATGAAAGCATCAGGATTACTGATTGGTTTTATATAAGCTTTATCGAAAACAACGGTATGGCTTATGGGATGACTATAATAAACAAATTGGTTCTCAGCCTTTTTCGTATTGTAGCAATTAGCGTATTGGGCGTCTACATCTACAGGCAGATAAAAAAGAATGTCAGGACATTTTATCTTGCCTGCTTGGTATTGGTGCTTGCCGGTGCCATAGGCAATCTTATCGACTGTATGTTTTATGGGCTGATATTCAACGCCTCGTCACCCTATTATGTATCATACATGGTTCCGTTTGGCCATGGCTATGCTCCATTCCTTATGGGTAAGGTGGTTGATATGTTCTATTTCCCCCTGATAGTAACGACATGGCCCGAATGGGTTCCATTTTGGGGTGGAGACGAATTTATCTTTTTCAGTCCTGTATTTAACTTTGCAGACGCCTGCATCAGCGTTGGCGTAATTCTGCTTCTGCTGTTTTGCCGTACAGAACTCTCACAAATATCATTTAGCCGAAAATGAAAATCAATACAAGTTTCCTGCTGATATCTCTCTTGCTGATAATTTTTTCATGCAAGCCTCAAGTACCTGGGAAATACCTTCAGCCAGACGAGTTCGAGGATATATTGTATGATTACCATTTAGCGGATGCAATGGTCAACAATGACGGTTCAGACGAGAAAAAGTATGAAGTGACATTATACCGTCAGGCTGTATTAAAGAAATACGGAATAACTCAGGCCGAGTTCGATTCTTCGCTTGTCTATTATGTACGGCATGCTGACAGACTGCACAAAATATACGAAAATCTGTCTAAGCGCCTAAGCGATGAAGCCCTGGCACTAGGAGCGTCAGCTAACGACATCAGCAAATATGGAGACCTGACATCTGTAAAAGACACGTCTAACATGTGGAGAGGTGTGTCGTCGTGCGTTCTGATGCCTAACGCTCCGTACAACACTATGTCGTTCGAGATTACGGCAGACAGCACGTATCATGAAGGCGACAAGCTCATTTTCAGCTTCAACAGCAACTTTATCTTCAAAGAAGGTGTCAGAGACGGAGTTGCCATGCTTGCCGTACAGTTCAAGAACGACAGCATAGCAAGCAGCGTTATTCATCTGTCATCAAACAACAATTACAGCATCAGCATTGCTGATACTGAGAATAACGGAATTAAAGCCATAAGGGGATTTGTGTATCTGAACAAATCTTTATCTGATCAGAACAAAAATGCCCTTAACCTATTGGCTATAGACAGAATAAGACTCATACGCATGCGCAACAACGGACGCACTAAACCGCAAAGCACAAGCAACAATAGCGTAACAGACAGAGACACTCTAAAAAGAGTAAATGGAACTAATACGGTAAAACGCGCTGACTCTGTAAGCAAGCCGAAACAGCCGGCCAACCAACCGGCAATCCCTGTACGCTCAATTTCAAACGAGCCTGTGCAGATGAGACGCATTGCACCTACACCGCAAAAGCTTAAAGCACAATAATTGTTGAACAGAACAATTTGCATCCTTACATATATGCCAAGGCGAATAGCAGCAAACAGAATTATATTCGGCAGCAAGGAATTTATACAATATGCCATCGAAATTGAAGGCAGCATTGTAAAAGACTATTACCAGCTCACAGAAGAACTGCCGTTTACCGAATGGCTCGGAGGCACAATAACATTGTCTAACGACGCTGAAGGATGTATAAGGGCATACAAGGACGGAAAACTGCTGACACAAGACAGCTAATGAACCGTAGATGAAATATATTTATTGCAGGCTATATGACAAGACTAGCTTTATCACTTGCAGACAAATAATCATAGGCGTCATTTGCCACACAAATTCTTATAAAACCATTATCTCTCATTCCCAAGGATTTACAGATATCATGAAACCATTCTGATAACAGCAGATATCAGTAAATCAGACTTTCAACCATAGATATCCTCACACTGGATTTAACCCCAATCAGTCATTGATCCGCATGCTGCCTGATAACTGTATTCAGCAAAAAAACAGGCAAAGGCAAGCCCTTGCCGTATAATTACAGATTAGCATTGCTTCACTTCTACTGCATCAGATATGAAACCGATGGCGTTTCTTTGCCTTACGTGGAGTCATCGGACTGAATGACGGAGCCGAAGATCCGCCACTCCACCCCTTGACAGAAGCTCCTCCATAAGGCACTCCTCTATATTGTGCATAACGCTGGCGGATGCGGTCGACATAATCAACCGTCTCCGAGCCTCGCATATATCCATGCTTCACCACAGGGTCGTTATAATACTGTGGCTGCTCGAGGGCCAGAATATAATACGCCACGTCGCGCCATCTGTGAGGACTCTTCCCGTTCTTGCGTGCAAGAGCCATGGCATCCTGAACATGGAAATATCCGCCGTTATATGAAGCCAGTACAAACAGCTGCCGCTCTGCTGCGCTCGGGATATTTCTGAAATATCCGTTTAGCTCGCTTATATAGCGCGCTGCCGCACTTATGTTTTTCTCCGGATCATGAATATCCGACATTGCCAGTCCGAGATGCGAAGCCGTACCGGGCATTATCTGCATCAGTCCGCGGGCACCGGCCCACGACCTGGCCTGAGGATCGAAGCACGACTCCTGATAACACTGTGCTGCCATAAGGCGCCAGTCCCATCTTGCAACAGGAGCATATTTCTTGAACAACGGGTCATAATGAGATATCACGCCGCCGGCCCTGTTAAGGAAGGGGGCATATACATGTCGCTTTACGCTTTTTGACGACAGCAGATAGCTTTCTTCCTTCTTTATGTCGGCAAGCATGTTTGGCTTGTACCAGCTGTTCAGACTGTCTGCCAGTTCCTTGTTTCCCGTGTCTACCGCCCACTGAACACCGAGAGAGTCAACACCGGCGCCACAGGCAATAAGCCTGTTTTTCTGTGCCAGCTTCTTAGGCAACGGAAAAGCTATAAGGTCTGCGTCGCCAGCAAGCAGACGCTTAACCATTTCTGCCGTATCCTTACACACCTCTACTCTCAGCGACACTCCAAGCTTTTGTGCAAACTTCTCACACAAAAGATATTGCGCGCCCATACCTCTACCACGATAATCATAGTATGTCTCCGGACCGGTCAGCGTCAGTGCTATAAGTTCACCGTTGCCGACAATGTCGCTTACAGTAAAGTTGTCATTAGGCAATATTGTGTCTGTCTGCACCTCGCCCCATGGCGTAACAAGGGGTTCTTTCTTCTTTTCTGCGCACGATAGCATCACCGCCACAAGCAAGGCTGTCAGTAATAATCTTAACGGTTGGTACATATTTTCATAATAAAAACGCAGATAAAATTCAATCTGCAGCAAATCGGATACAAAAGTACAACGATTTTTGCAGATATGCTTAAAAAGAAGTAATTTTGCCATGTATTTTTAATTAATTTATAAATTATATTGTGAGTTGCAGCATTGTCTAAAGCCGCCTGTTTGACGATACTATAAATCTGCCTGACCTATCAGACATCAGGATAAGCTCAAACAAACGCACACATGATGCCGTCACAATAATAATAAAGAACATAATACAAAATTAGCCATGAAGCCATTAAAAGAATTAACTCGGCCAAATATATGGAACCTGAAACCTTACAGCAGCGCACACAACGAATGCGGCGCAACAGCAGCAAAGGTATTTCTCGATGCCAACGAAAATCCTTATAATTCGCCTTACAACAGATATCCCGATCCGCAGCAGACCGAAGTCAAAGCCCGACTGTCTAAAATAAAAGGCGTAAGGCCCGAGCAGATTTTTCTCGGCAACGGCTCCGACGAGGCCATCGACTTGCTCTATCGCTGCTTTACATGCCCTGGCAGAGACAACGTTGTGGCCATAGAACCTACATACGGCATGTATAAAGTCTGCGCCGACATCAACGATGTTGAATACCGCAGGGTTGACCTTGACCAGAATTATCAGATCACTGCCGGCCAACTGCTCCATGCATGCAGCGACACCACTAAGCTTATATGGATATGCTCGCCCAACAATCCTACCGGCAACAACATCATGCGCGATGAGGTTGTCAAAGTGATAAACGAGTTTCAGGGCATTGTAGTGGTCGACGAGGCTTACTCTGATTTCTCTTCAGAGCGGCCGCTGCGGCTCGATATTGCCAAGTATCCTAACCTTGTTGTGCTCAACACCTTCAGCAACGCATGGGGATGTGCGGCAATAAGGCTCGGCATGGCTTTTGCGCAAAAGGATATAATAGACATCTTCAACAAGGTGAAACATCCTTACAACATAAGCACACTGACGCAGAGGCAGGCCATCGAAGCACTTAAAGAGCCTTACGAGGTCGACAAATGGGTGAAGACCATACTGCTTGAAAGGGGCAGAATGATTGAGGCGTTCAGACTGCTGCCCTTCTGCGAACGGGTATACCCTACTGATTCCAACTTCTTCCTTGCCAAGATGAACGATGCGCAGGCCATTTACGACTATCTTAAAAGCAATGGCGTGATTGTAAGAAACAGAGCCAACGTGCATCTTTGCAACAACTGCCTGCGCATAACCATAGGCAGCAAGAGCGAAAACAACGAACTGCTGTCGGCCCTGAGACAATACTGACCGGATACTCAGGCCTGATGTACGCGTCAATCAATATGCGACATCGCTTAAATGAACAATGATTTTTATTAAATAGGCATAACAACTACAGATAATACGGACAGGCGTCAGGCTGCATTTAGCCGATGCCTGTCCGCTTTTATTTCACGAATAGAGACATGGCCTCAGACGCCCTACAGCTTCCAACTCTTATATCCTCCTGCTTTTTTTATTCTTAAAGACGAATAACAATTTACCAATTTAATACGGATGCTTACGGAATTTTTAATTTTTAAGTTTTCATTTTTAGTTGCGCTTTTGCGCCTTCTCTTCACTTCCGTCAGGCGTTTTTCATCTTTAATTTTTAACTTTTAATTTTTAAGTTCTCATTTTTAGTTGCACTTTTGCCCCTTCTTTTCACTTCCGTCAGGCGTTTTTCATCTTTAATTTTTAACTTTTAATTTTTAATTTCTCTTAGCTCCTTGCGCCAATAGAAAACCCAAATACGGCTCAAAGCATAAAGGCACTAAATTGTTAAAGCAATGTGCTGTCTAATGACAGATTTGGCTTTAACCACTTTAATCCCAAACAAAAATCCTCAAGAGTATCGGATTTTTCACTTTTCCCCTTTTCGTTTTTCACTTAATAACGTTTCTTTATTTGTAAATATTTCTGACATTTTCCGTCCGTTTGACGCTCTCAGAATAGCGATGTTCATCGCAATGCTGTGATTTGGCGTGAAAACGGCAAAAACCAGACTTTATGGTTAAGTCGTTGTCATTCAATGTCTTATGCCGTTTCAAGCTCAAAACTTCAATAGTTAAAAAATATTACTCTGCCGTTTACGCTCCAAAAGTGGCCGACTTATACTCTCAAAAGCGCCCTTTAATCACTCTAAAACCATGCTTTTACGGCTCAAAATCCATGTTTGTTGCCTCATTATCCATCCTGATAAGCAAACGAATGTTAACCATTTAGCATTTTTGCACCGAGTAATTAACATCCGTTATCTTTTTATTTTCCAGATTAAAAAAATATTTTGTCCTAATTTTTTACTTAAAGCAAGAACTGCTGATTAAAGGAAATCCAAAGAATTTGCGGCTTGGAACGTCAAGAAGCAACAGGACTATTGTTCTGTCGGATATGCTATCCGACAGCATTAAATATTAGGATCTGTGATCCAAAACTCATACCTTAATAGCTATTTTTTTGATTAGAAATTCATATCTAAAATAAAAATAGGAAGTAAGCGGATTAAAATCCTTATACTCAATTCCGGCAGATTACAAATCAGCCGGCACATTAGCTTTGTTAATTCATATCGATTGTACAAGTGGCGCATTAGTCTTGTAACGATAAAAAGTCAGGAAACAACAATAAGAATCAAAATGCAAAGTAAGTTGATTATACCCACAAGAAACTACAAAAATGTCAAGAAGCAACAGGACTATTGTTCTGTCGGATATGCTATCCGACAGCATAAAATATAAGGATCTTTGATCCGCAACTCATACTTATTAATCAAAAATAGGAAGTGAGCGGAGGATTAAAATCCTTATACTTAATTCCGGCAGATTACAAATCAGCCGGCACATTAGTTTTGTTGATTCATATCGGTTGCACAAGCGGTTAAATGAAAAGTGAAATAACAATAATCCACAAGAGTATCGAATTTTTCACTCTTCACTCTTCGTTCTTCACTTAAACAAGCTCCTTTAACTACTCTAACTCCTTTAACTACTCAAAAAGTCATTTGTCTTAACTCCTTAACTTCATAACTCCTTAACTCCTAAGATAAAATAACTCCCAAAAAAATATTATCTTTGCATCTCGAATACCATTTAAAACGATGAAAAGAATTATAACCAACATA